>Ga0335081_10000773_pt1 | contig 52313 bp, 44 predicted proteins | sample Lox_Sample_35_FD_206713 | JGI IMG/M metagenome (GOLD analysis project Ga0335081, IMG submission 206713) | Soil microbial communities from Loxahatchee National Wildlife Refuge, Florida, United States - Lox_Sample_3.5 | ecosystem: Environmental > Terrestrial > Soil > Wetlands | place: USA... | reverse complement strand
CTGCGGCGATACCGCATGGGCCTGATGCTGGCGCTGTGCTCAGTGGTCATGCTGTTTGTCTCGTTCACCACGGCCTACGTGGTGCGCAAGGCGGGCGAGGTGTGGAACCCGGCGCGCAATGACTACGTCAGCAACTGGGTCCCGCTGACGTTGCCCACCCGGATCCTTCTGATCAACACCTTCATCCTAGTGCTGAGCGGGACAACGCTGGAGATTGCCCGCAGGCGCGCTGCGGAAGATGTGGCGCTGGCGCCGATCGCCGGCATTCCCGGCATCCGCGTGGGCCACAACCACGCGCTTCCCTGGCTGTGGGCCACCATCCTGCTCGGGCTCGGCTTCCTCGCCGGACAGGGGTACGCGTGGCACGTTCTGCAGCAGAACAACATCAACTTCGCCACCACCGCCAGCAGCTCATTTTTCTTCATCCTCACCGGAGTGCATGCCGCGCACCTGCTGGGCGGCATCGTCGCGCTTCTCTATGCGGGCGTGACCTCGTGGCTGCACAAGCCGCCGGAGACGCGCCGCATCGTGATCGACGTGACCTCGTGGTACTGGCACTTCATGGGCGCGCTCTGGCTGTATATCTTCGGGCTGCTGTACTTCGCAAGGTAGCAGTCAGCATTCAGCAGTCAGCAATCAGTCAAGTTTGACCTGCATCTGCCGCGCGGGCCGCGTTCACGGGCCAACATCACGCCGGATGCTCCTTCAAAGAGCCCTCATCCTGCCGGAGAGCTCAAAGGCTGAGTGCTGAGTGCTGAGTGCTGATGGCTGATGGCTAACTGCTCCCCAAGCTCCTGATTCCGCGGCAAATCCAGCTCTTGACATGAATCGCAAATTGCAATACTGTAATTGCGATTCGCAATATGAAGCTTGGCGAAAAACTCCGGTACCTGCGCATGGTCGAAGGCACTCTGCGCGGCATGGACCGCGAGATGACCCAGCAGGACCTGGCGCGCGCGCTGCGCAAGGAAATGGGCCGCGGGCTGAGCCAGTCGTATCTGTCGCAGATCGAGAGCGGCGCGCGGCCGCATCTGACCAACGCCTCGCGCATGCTGCTGGCGCGCTTCTTCAGGGTGCATCCGGGATATCTGGTGGACGATCCCGAGGGTTTTCACACCGAGCTGACCAGCGACCTGCGCGCCACCGAAGACCGGCTGGACTTATGGCTCATCGCCGGGGCGGAGCAGTTTGCGCGCGATCCCGAGCTGAGCCACGCGCTGCTGCACCTGGCCAAACATCATGACACCCGCAAGTGTCTGGTCCTGCTGGACGCCATTCTGGAGACGCCGGAACTGGTGGAGCGCCTGGCCGAGGTGCTGAAGCCGGGCCTGGCTGCCGCTCCGCAGCGCGGAGCGAGAAAGTTGGCGGGAGTGAAGCTATGACGGCATGGGCAATCTTCTATCTGGTGTGCTTTCTGGTGGGAGTGACGCTGAGCGTGTTGTCGTTTGCGGGCGGCTGGCACCTGCCGCATGCGCACCTGCATGTGCCGCATGTGCACGTTCACGTACCGCACGGCGGGCACGTCGCTACCCCGCATGTGGCCGGCGGAGGACACGCGGCAGCCGCACGCGGCGGCGATATGCCGTTCTTCAACTTCGCCACGCTCACCGCATTTCTGGCCTGGTTCGGGGGAAGCGGTTATCTGCTGACGCGCTACTCCACCCTGGTGGTCAGCCTGATCATGCTGATCGCGGTGGTGATGGGACTGATTGGCTCGTCCATCATCTTCTGGTTCGTGGCCAAGCTGCTGATGAAGCACGATCGCGAACTGGATCCGGCGGACTACGACCGAGTGGGCGTGCTCGGGCGCATCAGCAGCCCGATTCGCGCAGGGGGCACGGGAGAGATCATCTTTTCGCAGGAGGGCACGCGCCAGACCTGCGGCGCCCGCAGCGATACAGGTGAAGCGCTGGAGAAGGGCGCGGAAGTCATCATCACGCGCTATGAACATGGAATCGCCTATGTACGAAGGTGGGAAGAAATGGCGGAGAAGCAGCAATCAGCAACCAGCAGTTAGCAGTTAGCAGTTAGCAGTCAGCAATCAGCATTCAGCATTCAGCCCTTTGCGGCTGATGCAACTGCGCCAACCGAAAGGACCGCAAGGATCGTGACTGGCTGAATGCCGATTGCTGAATGCTGATGGCTGCAGTTAAGGAGACGTTATGCCGCACATACCAACGGAAGCGTTAATCATTGCCTGGACAGCCGTAGCCGCCATTGTCCTGCTGATGGCTGTCTTCGCCAAGCTGTATCGCAAGGCCGGACCGAACGAAGCCCTGGTGGTCTATGGCTTCCGCGGCACGCGGGTCATCAAGGGACACGGCACGGTGATCCTGCCCATGGTGGAAAACTGCCGCGAGCTGTCGCTGGAGCTGATGTCGTTCGACGTGGCGCCGCAGCAGGACCTCTACACGCGCCAGGGTGTCGCCGTCACCGTGGAAGCGGTGGCGCAGATCAAGGTGAAGTCGGATCCGGAGTCGATCCTGACCGCGTCGGAGCAGTTCCTGACCAAGGCGCCGCAGGACCGCGAGGCGCTGATCCGGCTGGTGATGGAGGGCCACCTGCGCGGCATCATCGGGCAGCTGACGGTGGAGGAGATCGTCAAGCAGCCGGAGATGGTGGCCGACCGGATGCGCTCCACCTGCGCCGACGACATGAACAAGATGGGCCTGGAGGTGATTTCGTTCACCATCAAGGAAGTGCGCGACAAGAACGACTACATCACCAACATGGGCAAGCCGGACATCGCGCGCATCAAGCGCGACGCCGACGTCGCCACCGCCGAAGCCGAGCGCGATACCGCGATCAGGCGGGCCATCGCCCTGCGCGAGTCGGCGACCGCGAAGGCGCAGGCCGATCAGGAGCGCGTCGCGGCCGAAACAGCGTCGCTTGCCCGCCAGGCGGAAGCGAACCGCGATCTCGAGGTGAAGAAGGCCGCTTACACCGAGATGGTGAAGAAGCAGCAGGCGCAGGCCGACAAGGCTTACGAGATCCAGACCAACGTGATGCAGCAGCAGGTGACGGCCGAGGCGGTGAAGGTGCAGCAGGTGGAGAAGGAGTCGCAGATCAAGGTGCAGGAGGCCGAGATCGCCCGCCGCGAGAAGGAGCTGATCGCCACCGTGCTGAAGCAGGCGGAGATCGAGCGCCAGCGCATCCAGACGCTGGCCGAAGCCGAGCGGCAGCGGCTGACGGTGGAAGCCGAGGGCCGCGCCAGCTCGATCCGGGCGCAAGGCGAAGCCGAGGCGGAGATCATCTTCAAGAAAGGCGACGCTGAAGCTCGCGCCATGAACGTGAAGGCCGAGGCCTATCAGGAGTACAACCAGGCCGCGGTGGTGGACAAGCTGCTCACCGGCCTGCCCGAGGTGGTGAAGGCGCTGGCCAGTCCGCTGTCGAATGTGGACAGGATCACGGTGGTCTCCACCGGCAACGGACATTCGGCGGGGATGAACAAGATCACCGGCGACATTACCGAGATCGCGGCACAGGTGCCGGCGCTGTTCGAGGCGCTCTCCGGCATGCAGATGTCGGAGCTGCTGGGCAAAATCCGGACGATCGGCGACAAGTCGCCGAAGCCGGATAACCAGCCCCCGGCGGATGACGGAAAGGCGAAGAGCGCGGGAGCGGGGAAGTAGGGAAGATGATGCGGGTGCCCCAGGTTTCGCGGTTTTCGAAACCTGGGTCATCCGAGAATGTGTCGCACCCTCTCGCGAAAATCGGAGGACAAGGGTGAAGCACCCCAGCTTTTGGTCTCGGATGACAGATTCTCCTCCGTTTCGCCGGCTGACGAAGGAAGAAATCCACAAACGGAGGTTCATCGCTGGTTTCACTGTTGCCGGAATGGTCGTAGGAGGGGTGATCGGCTGGCGACTGCATCCGTCGGATGAGGAGCTATGGATAGGCGGAGGAATGGTGATTGGATTGGTCATCTCGTTCTTTGTCGCATTGGCAAGAGGGGAAAAATTCTGATCGCCGACCTGACGGCCGACAGCCAGAAAAGGAGTTCGCTGTGAACTGGCAAGAGAACGCAGTGAATTTCGGAGTGATCGGGACGCTGCTGGGGGTGGTTGTGCGATTCATCACCCACACCGATGTCGCGGTCCTGATTGGCGCTGTGGCTGGCCTGCTCGTCGGTTTCCTGCTGGCGGCGGTTCGCGGCGAGCAAGTGTGAACCTATGACGGGACCCACTCATTCGGAAAACACCGAATGAGTGGGGCACCCGAAGTTGTGAATCTAGAAACGGGTGCCCCACTCATCCGATCTTTTCGGATGAGTGGGTCCGAGTGGAAGGAGTTGGTTATGGCATTACTCGATCGTGTAGCAACATTGGTACGCGCAAATCTTAACGACCTGGTGGATCGCGCGGAAAATCCCGAAAAGATGCTGAAGCAGGTGATCCTCGACATGGAGAACCAGTTCATCCAGGTGAAGACGCAGGTAGCGATCGCGCTTGCCGACCTGCATCTGCTGGAGAAGAAGAAAACTGACAATGCCCTGAAGCATGCCGAGTGGATGCACAAGGCGGAGCTGGCGGTGGACAAGAAGGACGATCCCCTGGCCCGCGCGGCGCTGGAGCGGGCCATGAGTTACCAGCAGCTGGCCGAGAGCTTCGATCAGCAGATCGCCGATCAGCAGACACAGGTGGAGTCGCTGAAGGCGGCGCTGAAGAAGCTGGAGCTGAAGCTGTCGGAGGCGCGCGCCAAAGCCGATCTCCTGATTGCCCAGCACCGCCGCTCGCGGGCCGTCAGTCGCGCCGCCGACGCGCAGCTCACTCCCGATGGCGAGGGCCGGACCTTCGAGCGCATGCGGACAAAGGTCGCGCGCGAGGAGGCGCTCGGCCGGGCCAAAGGCGAAATCCTGGGCGACGACATCGATGGCCGGCTGCACGCTCTGGAGCGCGAGCAGAAGATCGACGCTCTGCTGGAGGAGATCAAGGCGAAGAAGAAGGTGCTGAGCGCGTAAAGAGGCAGTTCTGTCGCGTTACAATACCCGCGATGGGCGACTCCCTCTATCTGAGCATCTGGTTTCCCAGCTTCCGGGAGGCAGAGATGATGCCACGCACGGTCTCCGTGCTGCGGCAGCTTCCCTTCTCCGCAGTGCGCGAAGGGATCACCTACATGTCGGTCCATCCGGTGGCGTGGACGGAGCCTACGGTGCTGGAGCGGCGCTTCAATCCCGGCATCTCGCCCGAGGAAGCCGTGGAGCTGGCGCGCGAGTTTGTGCACGACGATTTCGCCTTCGTCTTTGAGGCATTCTGGGACCTGTGGGTGCCCAACGAGAACGAGCACGGCGAGAGCTGGGTGCAGCGGCCGGCCGCTGTCCGCTTCCTCATCCACGGCGTGCAGTTCGACGATGGCATCTACACCGATGACGGCCACATCGAGGTGGACTTCGGCCTCGACTCCTCGTTCATCTACGAGGGCCGGCAGCTTTCCCCAACCATCGAGAAGCATCTGCGCGCGAATATAGCCAGACTGATCGCCTTCTCCAACGCGGTCGAGAAGCACTGCGGCGTCAGCGGACGCGTGCTGTGGTCCGAATCGGAAGAAAATCTCGCCCAGAAGCTGATCGCCCGGCTGCAGCAAACGCAGTAAGGCAGAGTCTTCTGATGTCTGCCTACTTCGTCCTGCCCGCCTCGATTTTCAGCTCCGCCGTCGCGCCCGCCTGTGCTGCCGCCAGGCGCGCGGTCAGCACGCGGAACGGAGAGCACGACACGTAGTTGAAGTTGAGGCTGGCGCAGAACTCGACCGACGACGGCTCTCCACCGTGCTCGCCGCAGATGCCGATCTTGATATCGGGTCTTGTGGCGCGGCCCTTTTCCGTCCCGATCCTGACCAGTTCTCCAACGCCCTCGCGATCCAGCACGGCAAACGGGTCCTGCTTCAGAATGCCTTCCGCCAGATAGGCGGTCAGGATTTTGCCGACATCGTCGCGCGAGAAACCGAAGGTGGTCTGGGTGAGATCGTTGGTGCCGAAGCTGAAGAACTCGGCTTCTTTGGCGATCTCGTCGGCAACCAGCGAGGCGCGCGGCAGCTCGATCATGGTGCCGACCAGGTATTCCACCTTCTGCTCCTTTTCGGCGAAGACCTCATCAGCCACCTTGCGCACCAGCGCGGCCTGATTGGCCATTTCCTTCAGGCCGGTGGTCAGGGGAATCATGATCTCCGGCTTCACCTTCACCCCTTCCCTGGCCACCTTGACCGCGGCCTCGAAGATGGCGCGCGCCTGCATTTCGGTGATTTCCGGATAGGTGATGCCCAGGCGGCAGCCGCGCAGGCCCAGCATGGGATTCTGCTCGTGCAACTGCTCCACGCGGCTGAGCAACAGGCGCAACTCCTTCAGCTTCGGCGACCTGGGCCTGGTCATCTCCAGCTTCGTGATCTCCACCAGCAATTCTTCGCGCTTGGGCAGAAATTCGTGCAGCGGCGGATCGAGGGTGCGGATGGTGACCGGCAGACCATCCATGGCGCGAAACAGCCCGATAAAATCATTGCGCTGCATGGGCAGCAGCTTGCGCAACGCGGTGCGGCGGTCCTTTTCGTTGTTGGCCAGAATCATCGCCCGCATGTGCGGCAGCCGGTCCTCGGCGAAGAACATGTGCTCGGTGCGGCAGAGCCCGATACCTTCAGCGCCGAAGGCACGGGCGTGCAGCGCGTCGCGCGGGATGTCGGCATTGGCTCGCACACCCATGCGCCGGAAGGGCTCGGCCCATCCCATCAGCTTCAGCAGTTCGGGGTCGTCAGGACGCGCCGGGACGGTGTTGAGCTTGCCGTTAATGACACGGCCGGTGGTGCCGTCGAGCGAGATCCAGTCGCCTTCCTTCAGCGTTTCGCCGTGGACGTGCATCACGTGTGCTTTCTCGTCCACCTCAATGTCGCCGGCGCCCGCAACGCAACACTTGCCCATGCCGCGGGTCACGACGGCGGCATGGCTGGTCATCCCGCCACGCCCGGTAAGAATGCCGGCGGCGACCTCCATGCCGGCGATGTCCTCGGGAGTAGTTTCACCGCGCACCAGGATGAGATGCGCCTTTTTATCTTTATTGAACCTTTCCACCGCATCTTCGGCGGTGAAAACGATCTGTCCCACGGCGGCGCCGGGCGATGCCGGCAGGCCGGTAGCCAGCACTTCGATGTCCTTGCGCTTCTCGTCGAGGGTGGGCACCAGGAAGTCATAAAGCTGGTTCGGCTCGACGCGGAAGATGGCTTCTTCCTTCGTGATCAGTCCTTCTGCGACCATCTGGATGGCGACGCGGACCGCGGCGCGGCCGGTGCGCTTGCCGTTGCGCGTCTGCAGCATGTAGAGGCGGCCATCCTGGATGGTGAACTCGAAGTCCTGCACGTCGCGATAGTGCTTCTCCAGCCGGGTGGTGATTTCACGAAGCTGGTTGTAGACCTCGGGCATGATCTTCTCGAGTTCGGAGATGTGCACCGGCGTGCGAATGCCGGCGACCACATCTTCGCCCTGGGCATTCATCAGGAACTCGCCGTAGAACTCTCTGTCGCCGGTGGCGGGATTGCGCGTGAAACCCACGCCCGTGCCGCTGGTTTCGCCGAGATTGCCGAAGACCATCGCCTGCACGTTGACCGCAGTGCCCAGCATGTCGTCGATGTTGTTGATGCGGCGATAGTGCTTTGCGCGCTCGTTCTGCCAGGAGCGGAAGACGGCATCGCGCGCCATGACGAGCTGCTCATGCGGGTCTTGCGGGAACTCGCGCTTCGCGTGCTTCTGCACCACCTTTTTGTATTCCGCGATGACCTCCTGCAGCGCCCGGTCGTCGAGCTCGGTGTCCAGCTTCGCCTTCTTCTGCTTCTTCTTGTTGTCGAAGACTTCTTCGAAGGCCTTCTTGTCAATGTCGAGCACCACATTGCCGAACATCTGGATGAGACGGCGCCAGGAGTCGTAGGCGAAGCGGGGATTGTTGCTGCGCCTGGCCAGACCTTCGACCGACCTGTCGTTCAGGCCGAGGTTGAGGATGGTGTCCATCATGCCGGGCATGGAGAATTTGGCGCCCGAACGGACGCTGACCAGCAGCGGATTGTCCGCGCCACCGAGCTTTTGGCCCTGCAGCTGCTCCAGGCGCTTGAGGGCTTCATCCATCTGCCGGTCCACTTCCGTGGAGACGTCGCCGGCGCGCATGTATTCGCGGCAGGCCTCGGTCTGGATGGTAAAGCCGGGAGGCACGGGCAGCCCGGCATTGGTCATCTCGGCCAGACCGGCGCCCTTGCCGCCCAGTTCGTCCTTCATTCTGCCGTGACCTTCGGCGCGTCCGTCGCCAAAAAAGTAAACGTACTTCACGGCGGTTGCGTTCACGGCCGCATTGTTAAGTTCCGTTGCAGTGCTCATAGGTAATCCTTTACGTGTTGCGATTCATGATTACGGTACAAAGTCGTTTCATAGCCCGAAGGGCGGCACAATCGAAGGAACGCATGCGCCCGTCAGGACGGCACATGTCTTGTGTCGTCCCTGAAGGGACTCGGGAATCAGATCAAATCTTTCCCCAGCACTCATGTGCTGGGCTACGATTGTCCCGCCCTTCGGGCTTGCGATCGTCACCTTCACACAGACTCGCTATTGACCTACTTCCCTTCCGTCACGATCTCGCTGAAGTCGGCGATGGTCGAGTAATTCCGGAGCAACAAATTGAGATACCCCAACCTATTCGTTCTCAGATTCACGTTGTCAGTCATCACCATTACGTGGTCAAAGAAGGAATCAATCGGGCGGCGCAGCTTAGCCATTTCGCTCAACGCCTGCCGGTATTCACGCCGGCTGCAGTGTGCGAAGAAGGGCGGGCCTACCTCTCCAACCGAATCCGATAGTGCCCGTTCGCTATCCTCAATAAGCAGCTTGTCTTCGTATTCCCCAGAAACAGTGAAATTTCTCTCCTGCGCTTGCCGCAATATGTTCTTCATACGCTTAAAGGCAGTCGAAATCGAGACAAAGTCCTCCGACCCACGCACTTCGCTTACTGCCTCGGCGCGCGCGATGGCGTCAACCACGTCGTCGGCGTCCGCGGCTAGCACGGCATTCACCACGTCATAGGCGAAGCCACGCACGTCGCGCAGGAAGAATTCCAGGCGCTCGCGCATGAAGCTCGCAACCGACTCATCAAAATCAACCTTGCGGTCGAAACGACTTTCCGCCTCGGAGCCGGCATATTCTGCACGCGCGTCTGCAAATAACTTCGATATCGGCAACGGCAGCCTGTGCTCGGCGATAATCTTCACGATGCCATTGGCGGCGCGCCGCAGCGCGAAGGGATCCTTCGATCCGGTTGGCTGCAGGCCCAGAGCGAACATTCCGGCAATACTGTCGGCCTTGTCGGCGATGGCCAGCACGCCTCCTTCGAGGGTGCGTGGCACGCTGTCGTCCATCGACTCCGGCCGGTAGTGATCGTAGATGGCCTCGGCGATGGCCTCGACGGTCGCACGTGGGAGAATGGGATCGAGCTCCTGGATGCGCGCGTAAAGACCGCCGATGATCCCCTGCAGTTCGGTGAACTCCTTCACCAGCTCGGTGGTGAGGTCGGCTTTGCACAGCAACGCCGCCTTGAAGACGACGCCGGGGCGAACGGGGCCACCGGCGCTGCGAACCGTCTCACAGATCAGGCTGCCCAGCTTCTGCACCCGCCGCGTCTTGTCGTAGTAGCTGCCCAGATCTTTCTGGAAGGTGACCGACTTCAGCATTTCGACGCGGTCGCGCAGGGGAATCTTCTGGTCGGTATCCCAGAAGAAGCGGGCATCGTTGAAACGCGCGCGCAGCACCCGCTCGTTGCCGTGGCGGATCAGGCCATCGGGATCGCCGCCGGTGTTCAGCACGGCGAGGAAGTGCGGCAGCAGCTTGCCGTTTTCGTCTTCCAGCGCGAAGTATTTCTGGTGGTCGCGCATCACCGTAACCAGCACCTCGTCGGGGAGCGCGAGAAATTCGGGATCGAAGCTGCCCAGGATGACGGAGGGGAATTCGGTCAGATTGACGACGGTGTCGAGCAGCGCCCGGTCCTCACGCCAGCGCGCGCCGGGGCCCCCGGCGACCGCCGCTTTTGCGGTTGATGGGGTGGAGGCGTTTGCGATGGCGCGGGTTGCGGCGTCGAGCGCCTTGCGGATGCGCTGCTCGCGCACGCCCGGGCTGACCACCACGGAGCCGCGGGCGAGCGTCCCGACGTACTCGGCCGGCCGTGCGATGGCGAGCGAACCGGACGAGAGGATGCGATGGCCCGTGCTGGTGTCGCCCGCGCGAATGCCGGCGAACTCCAGCGGCACCACTTCGCCATCGAGTAGCGTCACCAGCCAGCGCACCGGCCGCACAAAGCGCTCCGCCGACTTGCCGCGCCAGTACATGCTCTTGGCCCAATAGATGCCGGCGATTTCGCGGGGCAGCGACTCGGCCAGGATCTCTGCCGCCCTTCGGCCCTTCTTCTGCACGGTAGCAGCAAGATAGTCGCCCTTCGGAGTAGCGATCTTCTCCAGCGCATCGACGGGAACGTTCACCTTGCGCGCGAAAGCCTCGGCGGCAGGACCAGGCTTGCCGTCCTTATAGGCGACCTTCAGCGAAGGCCCGGTCACCTGCCCGCGAACGTCGGGCTGCGCGGCCGCCACTCCGGAAGCGAGCACGGCCAGCCGCCGCGGAGTGGAGTACGACTCGACGGCCGGACTCTCGGCCAGGCGCTCACGCTGCAGCAGTTCGCCGACCCGGCGTGCCAGCTCCTCGCGCGCGCTGTCGATCATGCGCGCGGGAATCTCTTCGGTGCCGATTTCGAGAAGGAAGTCCATAAAAAAAGCAACCTCATAAATCCACAGCGGGCGAATTCGAGGTACCTCTGGGGCTGAAGCCCCAGCGGTAAGAACCGCGATTTTCGGCACGGCTGAAGCCGTGCTCCTTCAAAACGAATTATGAGATAGCTTGTAGCAGCTAGCCGCTAGCAATTACCAATTGGCACTTGGCCTCCGCATTTTACGATCTGCTGGCGGCCAACTGCTCCGGTTCACGCGGGCCGCCGGGTCCAGCCGTCTCTTCCGCGCCGGGCGGACTCTCCGCCTCGACCTTCTGCTGATCGACATATGCCTTCGCGACACCGACCGCCAGGTTGCGAATGCGCGCGATCACGCCCACCCGTTCGGTGACGCTGATGGCGCCGCGTGCGTCCAGGATGTTGAACAGGTGCGAACACTTAAGGCAGAGGTCGAAGGCAGCGAGCACGGGAAAGCGCTGAACCGCCGTTCGATTTTCGCTATTCGCTTTTCGCTCTTCGCCAGAATCGCCGGCTCGCTTTTCGCTGTTCGCCTTTCGCTTTTCGCCGGAGCTCTCTGAAGCTGCCTGATAGTTGTCCAGCAGCGCCTGACACTCGGCTTCGTACAGCTCCAGGTGCTTCCAGGCTTTCTCCACATCCGCGAGCTCGAAGTTATAGACCGAAAATTGCCGCTCGTCCTGCAGCCGGATCTCGCCGTACTTCACCGGCCGGCCATCGGGAGCAGCGACCCACGTGATGTCGTAGATCGAGTCCACGTCCTGCAGGAAGGCGGCGATGCGTTCCAGTCCGTAGGTCAGCTCAACCGAAACGGGATCGAGGTCGAGGCCGCCGCATTGCTGGAAGTAGGTGAACTGGGTGATCTCCAGGCCATCCAGCATGACCTGCCATCCGATGCCCCATGCGCCCAGCGTGGGCGACTCCCAGTTGTCCTCTTCAAAGCGGATGTCATGCTTGCGAAGATCGATGCCGATGGCCCGCAGCGATTCCAGATAAAGCTCCTGCACATCTGCCGGCGGCGGCTTCAGGATTACCTGGAGCTGCATGTGCTTGTACAGCCGGTTGGGGTTCTCGCCATAACGGCCATCGGCCGGACGGCGCGAGGGCTGCACATAGCCCACGCGGTAGGGCCGGGCGCCGAGCACGCGCAGGAAGGTCTCCGGGGCCATGGTTCCAGCGCCGACCTCAACATCATAAGGCTGTTGCAGGACGCAGCCGTTTTCGGCCCAGAAGCCCTGGAGGCGCAGCACCAGCTCCTGAAAGGTCAGCGGATTGGACGAGGGAGACACAGCTCTGTCCGTGATTTGAGCGGGGCTGAAGCCCCAACAATGTGAACTGCACCAGCGCGGACCTGAAGGTCCGCTCTATCTCACAATTTGGCCAGCATGCCCGCGGTGACCAGCTTCTTCTCGATGTGGCGCTCGACAATCTGCAGCAAGAACCGCCGCAGGTCACGCAACTGCGCGCCGGCCAGATCATTCGGGCGCGTTTGCTCCTGATGTGTGCTATCCAGCGCGGACGCGGCGGCAGCGAAGCTCTCCACCGGCTCGCGAAACATTCTTCCCGCCATGACCCGCGACTCCGGCGCCAGCTGCGATGATGCCAGCCGCTTATGCTGCTCGCACATCAGGCCGTCGGCCAGGGCGTGATACCAGGCACGATCGCCGTTCAGCGTGCGCCCACAGGCCAGGCAGGCGCTCAACTCCGGCAGGAAGCCAACCAGCCGCACCAGCCAGAGCTGGAAGTAGGTCAGCGGATTCCAAATCTCGCCCATGCGCAATTCGTGCAGCACCGACACCGCCAGCCGGAAGATCGCGTCGTTCGCCTCGCGGTCGGGCAGCAGCTCGTCGAGCAGCTCGGCTACATGCTCCAGGGCGACCACCCGCGGATAGTCCAGCTCCGCCGACAGCGGCGACCACAGAATGTCGCACGAATCGAGCCGGGAAAGTTCCCTGCCCTCGTGGTCGTCATAGTAAGCCCGAACCAGGGTCAGCGGCTCCAGCGCGCCGCCGAAGCGCCGCTTCGACTTCTTGGCCGAACGCGCCACTCCCTTCAGCTTGCCCTCGGCGCGGGTAAACAGGGTGACCAGCAGATCAGCCTCGCGCAGCGGATAGGTCCGCAACACGATCGCTTCCGACTGCTTCAGTGACATGGAGTCAGGACACCGCGGTCAATCCTCGATTCTACCGTAAAAGAGGTGTGCGGGGAGATTACGGGAGCTGGGTACTGCTACGGTGACGCGGGACCGGGGCCGAAGGGGACAGCGATGACCGTGACGTTCGAACTCGCCGGGGACTTTCCTGAATCTTTAGCGGGCCGCTGAAAAAGTGCAAAAAGCGGATCCCGCGCGGACTGAAGTCCGCTCGGGACGACAAAAATAAAGGGTCTGCAACGGCGCAGCTAAAGCTGCGCCCCTTCAAAACGCGTCGAAATCGACTTTTTCAGCGACCTCTCAGGCTGGCCAACGGCGCCGATTTTGAGCAGTCGTCCGGTGCCACGGTGGCCGGCAGCTATGACGACTTCGAAGACGACTTCGAACTGGGCGAGGACATGCCGGAGCTGCAGCGGGGCGAAGCTGAGGCAGAAGAAGAGGAAAATCAGGAACACAAGGCGAAGATCGCGCAGATTGAAGAGATGGCAGCGGCCTACGCCAAGCTCGACGAAGCCGAAGACAAGGCGCTCGAGAAAGAGCCGGAACGCACCGATCCTGACGACGCCGGTCGCACAGGGGCCCCTTACTGTAGCCACGTCGACCAGTTCTTCTGCACGTTAAGAGGACCGCTATCAAAATCGCAGGGCGCGGACGATAGCGCGCCGCGGACCATCAAGCGCGAAGCCATGAGCCAGCGGTTAGAGCTGATGTCGCCAATGTCGAAAGGAGCCGAAGACGGAGAGGAGAGGGCAGCGTGAGTACGCGAAGCCGTCAGACCCACCCTTTCCGCCAACGGAGGCGAAAGGATTGGGCACCCAATTTTCAGTTACAACGACCCCATATTCGCCAGGAACTCGCTGTTGGAGCGGGCCTTGCCCAGCTTGTCGATGAGCAGCTCCATGGCTTCGACCGGCGACAGCGGGTTGAGGATCTTGCGCAGCACCCAGATGCGCGCCAGGTCTTCCTTGGGGATCAGCAGCTCTTCCTTGCGCGTGCCCGAGCGCTGGATGTCGATGGCCGGGAAGGTGCGCTTGTCGACCAGCTTGCGGTCGAGAATGATTTCCATGTTGCCGGTGCCCTTGAACTCTTCAAAGATGACGTCGTCCATGCGCGAGCCGGTTTCGATGAGCGCGGTGGCGATGATGGTGAGCGAGCCGCCTTCCTCGATGTTGCGGGCCGCGCCGAAGAAGCGCTTGGGGCGCTGCAGCGCGTTGGAATCGACGCCGCCGGAGAGCACCTTGCCGGAGGGCGGAACGATGGTGTTGTACGCGCGCGCCAGACGGGTGATGGAGTCGAGCAGGATGACGACGTCGCGCTTGTGCTCGACCAGGCGCTTGGCCTTCTCGATGACCATTTCGGCGACCTGCACGTGGCGGGCGGCGGGCTCGTCGAAGGTGGAGGAGATGACCTCGCCCTTCACCGAGCGCTGCATGTCGGTGACTTCCTCGGGGCGCTCGTCGATGAGCAGCACGATGAGGACGATCTCCGGATGATTGGTGGTGATGGAGTTCGCCAGGCTCTGCAAGAGCATGGTCTTGCCGGTACGCGGTGGAGCGACGATGAGGCCGCGCTGCCCTTTGCCCACCGGCGTCAGCAGGTCCATGACGCGGGCGCTGATGTTTTCGCGCACCGTCTCCAGCTTGCACCGCTCCTGGGGATACAGCGGGGTGAGGTTGTCGAAGAGGATCTTGTTGCGCGCCTCTTCCGGCGACTCGAAGTTGACTGCCTCGATCTTGACCAGCGCGAAGTATTTTTCGCCCTCGTGCGGCGGACGGACCTGACCGCTGATGGTGTCGCCGGTCTTCAGATCGAACTTGCGGATCTGCGACGGCGAAACGTAAATGTCGTCGGGGCCGGGCAGATAGTTGTAATCGGGCGAGCGGAGGAAGCCGTAACCATCGGGGAGGATTTCCAGCACGCCCTCGGCGAAGATGTGGCCTTCCTTTTCGCTCTGGGCCTGAAGGATCTTGAAGATGAGGTCCTGCTTGCGCAGGCCGCTGGCGCCGGGCAGCTCGAGAGACCGAGCTATGCGGGTCAACTCGGTGATGTTCTTTTCTTTCAGTTCGGAGATTGTCATGTTCACCTACGGGGAATTTTGCAGAAGGGCGGGCCGGAGGGTTGTCGGAAGGTCGCGCCGAGGCGCGGCGCGCTTATGCGGCGCGCCGCTGCCCTTCGGGAGCCAGCTCCGGTTCAAGAATTACAGCGTGCTGATCGGAATCAGCAATACGGTGCAACACGTCATTCGTGGTGTCCTGAATACGCGTACTGGGCTTATGAAACTTCCGCGTTGCCTTGGAAGCCAACTGACACAGTGTATAGCGGTTGCGCAGGGTTTGGACTGCCTCAAAAACCAGTTCAGACCTCATCGACATAGTTCTCCTCAGCGTATGAATGAATGTTCCGGAGCCGGGGCCAGGGATGGAAAACAATCTGCTCCTGGCATTGAAAACTCAGGCGATGGGAACCTAACCACTGACCGCGACAGGAGCCATTCTGTTGGATGCTGTTCGGGTGGTTCCGGTTCGGTAATTTTTCGCCTGTGCCTCGGCGGCTCCGTAAGTACGAAGCCTTTAACCAGCAATAACTTGCCTGCTCACTTCCGGTTTCCCAGCAGCCTGCGGTGCTGGGCTAATGCCTTTCCTGATTCCCTGATGATGGATTTCAGTGGGGCCTTTTCGGGGCAGGACTTCCTGGACGGAGCCCAACAGGGCGACGCCTTTAATGGAAAAACTAAGGTAGCCGCCCAGGGAGCCACAGTCAAGGAAAATCGTTGCCGGGAAATCTTCGCCAACCTCTTCGGGTCGTTCTTTGGCTCCAGCTTAGACGGACAAACCACGAGAAGGTCGCACATTTTACATAACTGCTTGGGCATCAAAAAGTTGCGTTTGTGCCGCCGATTTATTCGCGGAGCTCGATCTGAACGAAGATATGGCACTTTAGAGATGCTTCTGACTGCCCTGTAAGTGGAGTATGAGGCCGACCGATGGAGCTACGCCCAAAATGTGCGATCCAGAGTGCGGTACTGAATGGCCTCGGCGATGTGTCCCGGTTCGATGACTTCGCTTCCGGCCAGATCGGCGACGGTGCGGGACACCTTGAGGATGCGGTCGTGGGCGCGGGCGCTGAGTCCCTGTTTCAGCATGGCCCGCTCGAGGAGGTGCTCGGAATCGGTACCCAACTCGCAGTATTTACGGATCTCGCGCGAACCCATCTGCGCGTTGGCGTAGATGCGCTCACCGCCGGAGTGGAAGCGCTGCAGTTGCACCTCGCGGGCGCGAATAACACGGGTGCGAATATCGGCCGAGCTCTCCGGCACGGCACCGCCGCGCAGCTCGCGGTAGTTCACTGAAGGCACGTCGATGTGAATGTCGATGCGGTCCAGCAGCGGGCCGGAAATCTTCGAGACGTAGCGCTGGATCATCATGGGCGTGCAGTGGCACTCGCGGGTGCGGTCGTTGAAGTAGCCGCAGGGGCAGGGATTCATGGCGGCCACCAGCATGAATCGCGCCGGAAAACTGAGCGACATGGCCGCCCGAGCGATGGTCACCGTGCCATCTTCGAGCGGCTGCCGCATCACCTCCAGCACGTTGCGGGGAAACTCCGGGAGTTCATCGAGAAAGAGCACGCCGTTGTGGGCGAGCGACACTTCGCCCGGGCGCGGTATCATGCCGCCGCCGATCAGCCCGGCATCGGAAATGGTGTGGTGGGGCGAGCGGAAGGGCCGCGTGCCCACCAGTCCGCTGACGGCGTCCAGCACGCCGGCAACGCTGTGGATCTTGGTTGTCTCCAGAGCTTCGTCAAAGGTAAGCGGCGGAAGAATGGTCGCCATGCGCTTGGCCAGCATGGTCTTGCCGGAGCCGGGCGGGCCAATCATGAGCAGGTTATGTCCGCCGGCCGCGGCAATCTCGATGGCACGTTTGGCGGTCTGCTGTCCGCGCACGTCGCGAAAGTCCACGGCGAAGCATTGCGAGCTTTCCAGCAGCGCGCGGCTGTCCACCTTCACAGGCTGGATGCCATTGCCGCTGTTCAGCAGAGTTACCACCTGCATCAGCGAGCGAACAGGATAGACCTGGAGGCCGTCGACGAGAGCGGCCTCGCGGGCATTGACCTCGGGAACGATGAGCTTGCCGATGTTGTTGGCGCGGGCGGTGACCGCGATGGGCAGGGCGCCGCGCACGCCGCGCAGCCCGCCGTCCAGCGACAGCTCGCCCACAAACAGGCAGTCGGCGGGAGGCTTGTTGTTCAGTCCGCCATAGGCGCCCAGGATGCCAAGCGCCATGGGCAGGTCGAAGCCGGAGCCCTCCTTGCGAATGTCGGCCGGGGCCAGATTGATGGTGATGGTGGTGGCGGGAATGTCGTAGCCGCTGTTCTTCAGGGCCGCGCGAATGCGCTCGCGGCTCTCCCGCACGGTGGCGTCGGGCAGACCGACGGTGGTGAAGAAGTCCTTGTCGCTCTTGACAGGGGCGACATCGACCTCGACCTCGATGAGGTTGGCGTCAATGCCGTAGACGGCGGCGCTCAGCGTCTTGTAGAGCATGCAGGCGAGGGCATGCCCACCACAGAAGTTTCAGTGATAACAGATGAAGACGACACCGGGGTGTGACGGCACTCACGTGGGAGCGTGATGCGATCGAAGCGCGCCCGGGGAGAAACCGTCAGTCGAGGTAGCCTTGACGCGCAGCCTGGATGAAGTCCGTATTTACGGGCTCCGAACCGGAGGCGCGGATGTCTGCTGCGATCTGCCCGCGGTGATACGCTGAATGCATCACGACGTGCATCAGAACGTCCGCCACAGTGCTGACAAATCGTTCGCCTTTGGTGTTGACGTACTCGCACTGCGACTCAAGCGCCGGGTCATCCAGGCCATCGACGAATTCCTGCCAGGCGCGTTCCATAACATCGAGTTGCAACAGCAGGTCAGTGATGGACAATTCCGGCCAGACGGGCAGCGGTGCGGATTGCCGCGTCAGACGTGCCAGCCATACTGCCTCCGCGCCAAGGATGTGCCCCACCCGCTTTACGGACTTCGGTGGAGCTGAGGCCAGGTTTGCTACCTCTTGTTCCACTTTGCGGTTTGCCCAGCGATCATACCGGAATAGCCGGCGAAGATCGGTTGCATCCATCCCCACCTCCGACGCATCCATGGCCGAATACCAACCCCGATGCACATCTTAGTTTAGTCGTACGCACTTTGTTTAGTTGTACGCATCCTGGCTCAAACTCGATGCAACCGAGTTCGATAATCGGACCGGGATGAACCCGGAGATGGTGGCTGAATGGGCGAGTGCGATTGACGGGAGGAAAATAAAAAGGGCGGAATTCTGTCCGGAAGCGCAGCGCCCAGTTGCACATCCGATGCCGTGAGGCCGAAGAATTCCGCCAACCCGAAAAATCACGACAGATACGTCACAGCGCTGTCGCATCGCCTTTCCCGAACACTGAAGCAGGCACAGTGCGGTCGATCCCGATGCAGGCATTCTGTCAGCCCCTGCCATCGATGCCAATGCCCCATATGCAGTATTGGCCTACAACTTCGGTAGTAATCGAAGCGGCCGCGCGAGCCGGCGGACTTTCCGCCTTCGCTGCCGGGCAGAGGTGCGGATCTGGCAGGGATGAACGACTTGCGTGAAGCGGTGGCAAACACCGGTGCGAGCCGGCCGATCGTCTGCTTCTGTACGGGATCGGAGTACCCTGGTGCGGAGATTCGGAGAGAAGGGAACGCGGGAGAGCAGCGCGATCACCAATCTTCTCAGCGCGGCTGTGAACGAGTGGCGCCCGCGCTGAGAAGATGACCCGGGGATGGCGACTTGCCAGCACCATCCAGGTGTCTGTAACCCGCATTGCCTTGGTCAAGTGCAACCGGCATGCCACAATGCGGATTCCAGACCGATCCCTCGGCCGTATGGCAATTGTCCTGTTTCCAGCAACTTGGCCCCGAGCCGGCGGCCCGCCGCGAGCCCCCACCGCGCCCCGGCCTATCCGAACGGCTAGCCCGACTATCCGGAAGGGCGAGCCGACTTGCGCTGGCGCATCGGTACTGGCATGATGTTCGCCGTCTCCCGCCTACCCAGGGGAAGAGCGCCCGGATGTCCAGCCTTGCTCCAGCGAAATTGCGGCGCCTCGCGGTGCTGCTGCTGTTGTTGACAGCGCCGGCCATGCGCGCGCAGTGTCCGCCGCCCGCCCTGGAACCCGGCTTCGTTCCGAAAATTGCCCTGCCTAAATCGCCGCCGGAGGAGCCGCTGCTGCCTGAGGCGGGCTTCCTCTCCAGCACCCACTACACCAGCCAGTTTTTCGGTTTCGGCTTCGATCTGCCGCTCAGGGTCGAGCACCACCTGATCATGCTGCCGGTCATGCCGGAGAGGCAGCACGCGCTTCTGGCGCTGCAGTACGAACTGGGGCCGCGGCATGGCTACATCATGGTCACGGCTGACGACCCTCGCCCCGGCTTCGAGGTGAACACTCCGGAAGAGAACGAGCAGGAGCTGCGCAAGTGGGAGCAGGAAGGCACCGCGCCGGGAGCGCCGCCGCGCTATCCGGTTCCACAGTCGATGTTGCGCTCCAACCGCTTCTATCATCAGTTCCGCCGCATCGGGCGAAACTATGCCGCGAAGTACTGGACCGGCATCAACAACTACTACGTCACGGTGATGATCGCCACCAACGATCCGGAGTTCCTGCGCAGAGCGAAGGAAACCATGGCGCAGGCGCAGTTCTACTGTCCGCAGGAGGATGGCACGCTGGTCAACGCCGAGGGCAAGCCGGTAAATGTGGAAGGAGAGCCGTACCGGGGTCCGGCGGTGCCCACCTTTCGGGTGAACGCGGCGCTGCGCGACGAGCCCGCAAAGAAGATTCCGCCCGGCACGTTCAGCGACGGAGTTTACCGCAACCCCGAAATCGGTCTGGACGATACGCTGCCGGAGGGCTGGGAGATGATTGCCGACGATGTGGATCCTGCACCCCAGGCAACGGCCATGCGCGAGTACCAGTTCCTGCACGCCTGCTCGAAGACGCTGTTGCGCATCGCTCCGCGTCGCACCGAAGCCGACCCTGCGGCGGCCGGCCCGATGATCGTTCTGCACGCGCTCGATCCCAATTGCCTCGCGATGCGCACCGCCGCTTCGCTCACCGACAAGCGCACCACGGACGAGGTCGCCGCCAGTCTGGAGCAACTGCGCGAATTCGGCGAGATAGCCTCCGATGAGCTGATCTCGATTGCCGGCCATTTGTTCATGGTCTTTCACGGCACAATCGCGATCGCCCCGCGAGGTGAGGAATTGGGGCAGCGGATGTCGCAGTCGATATTCGTTACCCGGCATAACAAGCTGCTGCTGGCCTGGTCGCTCATGGCGCCCACTTCCGTCGCTCTCGATGACATTCCCACCGGCGGCATCGCCTTCGATGGCTCGCCGCCCATCGCCCTGCGCTCCTCCATGCGCGCGAAGAAATAGCCGGGATGCGGCTCCCCGCAGGCGGGAGTAGCTGAATTTTCCCGCAGCTCCGGCCAGCCCGCGGCAGGCGAGCTGCCATCCAACCCATTCAGCCATTTCCGGAATCTGGCCCAGTTCAGCTCATTCCAGCAGCGACTCCCGCTGTTGCGTCTTTTGTTATGCGTTGCACCCGACGGAAATCGCCTCGCGCCGGTTCCGCAGCTCTCAAAGCGGGCTTATGCCTGCTGCTTGCGCTGCTCGCGGCGGCTGCCGCCCTCGCGCAAGCCGGCAACGAATTGAGCGCCTACACGAGCGCGGTGGCGCGCGCCCAGCCCTCCGAACGGCTGATCGAACTGGAACGCTTCGCCGTGCATGCGCAGCCGGGTCCGCTCAAGATCGATGCGCTGGAAATAGTCGTCTGGGAGTATCTGCGCGCTCACGATACCGTCCACGCGCTGGTCTGGGCCCGCGATCTGGCCGACAGCGACAGCGACAACGCAGTTGCCCTGGCGCTGCTGAGCAATGAAGGCCGTGGCGCGATGGAACAGGGCAGGATGAAAGCGGAGCGTCTGCTGAGGATGGCGAGCCATGGCCTGGACAATCTGCCGCAACTGCGGCGACCTCTGGGTATGAGCGAGTCGGATTTCACTCTGCTGCGGCGCCAGACCAATGCCATGCTGAGCGGCGCGGCGGGCGCGGCTGAATTGCGCTCGAAGGACTACATCGCCGCGCGCGATTATCTGCACAACGCGGTCGCCGTCGAGCCCGACAATGCGCGCTGGGATTACGAACTGGCGCTGGCCGACCTGAATGGTTCCGATCCGAATCGCAAGGAGGGTTACTGGTATCTGGCGCGGGCGGTGAATCTTTCCCGAGGAACTCCGCAGGCCGTGGAGATCGCGCGTTACGCACGGGCGCGCTATGTGAAAGACGGAGGCAGTACCGGCGACTGGGACCAGTTCCTCGTCGCCGCCGCGCCGGCCCCCAGCAGCGGGACAAGGCCGCCGTCGTCCGCTGTGGCCTCGAACTTGCCTTCGCTGCCGCATCCGCCGGCGGAAACGCCGCCGCCCGTGAAGACCGCAGCCATCAAAACCGCTCCCCCAGTGAAGACCGCTTCGATCAGGACTCCGGCGATTTCACAGCCAAAGCAACCTGCGCCTTCCATCTGGGCCGATACTTCGAATCCACCGGTCGTCCAGAAGCGCCGCGTCCCGTCCACCACCGGCCCGATGTCGCTGGGGATCCTGGTGGAAACTTCGCTGGCCCACAGGGCGAACCGCTCCGCCGTCGTGAACAGCCTGATTGACATGCTGCGTCACATGGACCAGCGCGACGAAGCTTTCATCCTCAGCTACGACAACAATCTTGTCTTCCAGCAGGACCTCACCACCGATCCGCAGCAACTGGAGCAGGCGATGGAGAGCATCCGGCCGCAGAAGGGAGCGGTGCTCGACGACGCGATTGCCTTTGCCGCCGGGCATCTGGCGCGTATCGCGAAGTATCCCAATCGCGTGCTGCTGGTCATCTCCGACGGTCGCAACGTGGACAGCCACGCTTCGCCACTGCAAACCTCGGCGGAAATCAATGCCGCGGGGGTGCGAATCTACTGCATCGGCGTGGAGGTGAGCGATCTCGAAGGGCGCTACCGGCTGCAGGCGCTGGCGGCGGGCACGGGAGGCCAGTCCAACTTCATCAGCGATACGGGTCAGTTCCGCAAGGCCACCGAGCAGATGGCGCAGAACATGGGGATTGACTTCCGCTTCTGAACGGAGCCCAGGTCGAAGCGGGGTCGCGGAGTGGTTTCAGCTTGCGGCTTCCGCCGCTTCGCTGCCCTGGGCGCCGTACTCCTTCAGCTTGTTGTGCAGGGTCTTGAGGCTGATGCCAAGGATCTCGGCGGCGCGCGTCTTGTTGTTGTTGGTGGCTTCCAGGGTCTTGAGAATCAGCAGGCGCTCCGCCTCGTCCACCGTGGTGCCGACGCCAAGACGCACCGCATTGGCCTCCTGTATGGGAGCGCGGGCAATGACCTGGCCGAAGCCGGGCGGCAGATGCTTCATTTCGATCATCGGCGTATCGCAGACAATAACGGCGCGTTCCAGGGTGTTGCGCAGCTCGCGGACGTTGCCTGGCCAGGCGTACGACTGAAAGGCACTGCCGACCTGCTCGCCGATGCCGGCAACGTTGCGGTTGTGCTTCTCGTTCATGTCGGCCAGCAGGGCCTGCACCAGCGCGGGCAGGTCCTCCTTGTGCTCGCGCAGCGGCGGGAGCTGGATGTTGAAGACGTTCAGACGGTAGAAGAGATCGTTGCGGAGCTGTCCGCGGGCGACCGCTTCTTCGGGAATCTTGTTGGTGGCGGTGAGCACACGCACGTCGACCGCGGTTTCCGTTTTGCTGCCCAGGCGGCGCAGCTTGCGGTCTTCCAATACGCGCAGCAGTTTGGCCTGGGTGGCGATCGGCATCTCGCCGATCTCGTCGAGCAGCAGGGTCCCGCCTTCGGCCAGCTCGAAGCAGCCAATGCGCCGCTCCAGCGCCCCGGTGAAAGCGCCCTTCTCGTGACCGAAGATTTCGCTTTCGATCAGGGTCTCGGGAATGGCGGCGCAGTTGATGGCGACGAAGGGCTTGGCCTTGCGGGGGCTGAGCGAGTGAATGGTGCGCGCCACCAGCTCCTTGCCGGTACCGCTCTCGCCGGTAATCAGCACGGAAGCGGTGCTGGGGGCCACCATCTCGATCAGGCGGAAGACCTCCTGCATTCGCCGCGAAGGCCCCACGAGGGCGCCGAGCACGCCGATGTCGCGCAGCTTGCGGCGGCTGGCTTCCAGTTCGCGCTCGGTGCCGCGCAACCGCGAGGCGTTCTGCAGGATGTTGCGTAGCCGCGTCGGATTCACCGGCTTCTCGATGAAATCGAAGGCGCCGCTCTTCATGGCGCTGACCGCGGCATCCACGCTGCCCTGCGCGGTCAGCAGAATGACGGCGACCTGCTGCGGCTGGGCGGCGATGTGCTCCAGCAACTGCATGCCGTCCATGCGCGGCATGCGCAGATCCGTAATCACGATGCCGGGGTTCCAGGATTCCACCGCCTGCAGTCCTTCGACTCCATCGCTGGCGGTCTCGGTGCTGTAACCCCAGGCGCGGACCAGTTCCGCCAGCCCGCTCCGTTCGTTTTCCTCGTCCTCTACGATCAGTACCTTTTCCTGTAACATGGGGAACATCTCGCGGCTCTCGGGACGGCAGCCCGCGACAGCGATCAGGACAGCAGCTTAGATGCGAATCCAGGCCCGGCAAGCGACCCCGTACAGCAGCTCTGTCCTGGCGGCGACGTAAGCAGGAGAGGCTCTCAACAAGGTATCACTTCCGAGCCACTTCAGCCGCATAAAGCGAATCTGAAAAATACAAAGGACATGCCGGCCAGTATGAGCCGGAAGCAAGCCATGAAGTTACGCCTTTGTGCCATTGTATTCGCGCTGGCGACGGCCTCCACAGCCGGCGCGCAGAATCCGGCGCCGACGCCCGGGCAGAACCCCGAAAGCCCGTCGGCTGCCTCCGCGCCTGCCGCGCAGCAGGCCACGACGCAGCAGGCGGTCATTCCGCTAGAGTTGACGCGATCGCTCGATTCGCGAAAGCTCAAACAGGGCGATCCGGTGCAGGCGAAAACCACAGCCGAACTGCGCACCGGCGGCACACTGATTCCACGCGGGGCACAGGTTCTGGGGCATGTCACGCAGGCGAGTGCCCGCGCCAAAGGCGATCCCAACTCCACCCTGGGCATTGCCTTCGACAGCATCGCGCTGAAGAAGGGCAGCAATGTTCCGCTGAAGGCCGCCATCCAGGCGGTGGCGGCGCCCTCGGCGAACACCGAGTCAGCCATGCAGACCGAAGGCGGACCTTCCGGCGGGCCGCTGTCGGGGCCCCCTGGCGGCATCAACGCCGGCGCCGGCCAGGGTCCCCTCGGACGCAGTGCGCCGGCGGGGAATCCTCCCGGGAGTTCCACAGCAGGAATGCCCGGCGGCGCCACACAACCTGTCGGGCAGAACAGCAGTTTGACAGCACAGTCCACGGGCGTTGTGGGTATCTCAAACCTGCAACTGACGCCGGATTCCCTCCTGATCTCAAGCTCCAAAGATGTGAAGCTGGCCGCCGGAACCCAGATTCTGCTGCGAGTACAAGCACAGTAAACAGCCGACGAAACAAGGCAGAAGCCTGAACATAAATGTTTTGTTAATCTTGGCTGTTGCTGTACAATGGCGTGCTGTTACGAGCAGGCCGTTACCTGCACTTGTACTAAAGACAAGCTATCTATAGATTTAACCGATCTGGGCCACTTTGCTTACGGTACTGCTGAGTTCCGGAGGATCGATAATGTCTTCTAGCGTTGGAGTAGTCCCGAGACGCAGTCTGGCGACAATCGCCGCAGTTGCTTTTGCGCTGTGCCTGGCAGCTACATATGCGACGGCGCAGGTCACCATCCAGCCGAAGGCCGAAATCTACGGCGGGTATGCGTGGTTGCATCCCGGCGGACACTACGATTACGGTCTACCGACCCAGGACCATACCGCAGGCGTGGATGAGTCCATTGTTTACTACATGCCATTCGCGCATAACCTTGGCGTACTGGTCGATAGCAGCCAGCACTGGGGAATCGAGGACGAGAACGTTTACTACGTGCTGGGCGGATTGCAGTACAAGTACCATACGGATTCGTTCTCACCGTTCTTCCGGGTGTTTGCCGGCGCCGTGCGCCAGGTAGCGCCCACCTACATCGATCAGTGGAATGCCGCCCTGGGCGCGGGTGGAGGCTTCGACTACAGCGTCGGGCACCATCTCGGGATCCGTATCGCGCAGGCCGACTATATCTACAGCAACTATCATCAGATTGTTCCGCTCACCAAGCCGCAGTGGAATAGCGTGCGCCTCTCGGCCGGCCTGCTGCTGTATCTGGGCAACTACTACACTCCCGCTCCCACCGCGGCCTGCACCGCGCAGCCCACGGAAGTGACCGAGGGCGAGCCGGTGACGGTGACCGCGACGGGCAGCAACTTCAACCCCAAGCACACGGTGACCTACGCGTGGACGACCAATGGCGGAAAGCTGGACGCCAGCGACAAGCAGTCGGCCCGCATCGACACCACCGGGGTTTGCGTGGGGCCGGGCTGCACGACAGGCAACTACACCGCCAACGCCACCATTACCGATCCGAAGATGAAGAAGGGCGGATCGGCAACCTGTACCGCGAACTTCTCGGTCAAGGCGAAGCCGATGAATCCGCCGCAGGTAAGCTGCTCGGCCAACCCGGCCGCGGTGAAGGCGGGCGATCCGTCCACCATCACGGCGACGGCCAGCAGTCCTGATCCGGGCGTGACCATCTCCGGCTACTCGTACACCGCCTCGGCGGGCACGATCAGCGGGACCGGTACGACGGCCACCCTGGATACCGCAGGACTTGAGTCGCAGAGCGTGACGGTCACGGCGACGGCGACCGATTCCCGCAACCTGACCGGCAGCGGCACCTGCACCGTGCAGGTGGAGAAGCCGATACCGCCGCCGACCTGCAGCAAGATCAACTCCATCCAGTTCCCGGACAAGCGGCGTCCGTGGCGCGTGGATAACACGGCGAAGGCCATTCTGGACGACGTTGCCAGCCGTCTGAAGTCGGATCCCAACGCCCACGTCGAGATCGTCGGCTACGCCGATGGCGAGAAGGCCCCGATGGAAGGCACGGGCAAGAAGCGCCACCCGATGAACCTCGCGGGACAGCGCGCGGTCAACGCCAAGGCCTACCTGGTGCAGCAGCAGGGCATCGACCCGAGCCGGGTCACTGTCCGCCAGGGCACCGGGCAGCAGAAGGTGGCCGACATCGTCTGGGTGCCGCAGGGCGCGGATGAGAACGCGTGCGCCGATCTGCAGAACACCACGCCGGTCGACGAGTCGGTGGTGAAGCCGAGCGCGAATGCCTATCCCAAACCGCGCAAAGCTCCCGCTCCTCATCACCGGAAGGCGGCTCCCAAGGGCGGTGCGACGACGCCGTAGTCAATTCACGAACGGAAGTTCATGGCCGGTGGGAGCGCAACGCTCCCACCGCTTTTTTGTCTGCCCCCGGGCCCGGCCTGCTTCTTGCAACGCAGGCGCGGGTCGCGGGCATCCTTTGTAGTAGCCGAATCGGGCAGGCCAGACGGCGGTGTGGAGGATTTCCACGGCGTGGGTGACCGCGAGCAGCGCGCGTTCGCCGCCGCGGGTGCCAATGGCGACTGGCACTTTCTACTGCCGGTGGCTGCTACTTTTCGTGGCTACCGGCTTCGGCTGCCCGGGATTATCATCAAAGAAAGCAGATACTCACTCTGACCTGTTTACGGTATGCATAGGACGACTCTCTCTCTGGTAAAGCTCACCTTCTGTGCGGCACTGCTGCTTTCCGTTGCGGCATTCGCTTCCGACTGGCGGCTCATCGGCCCCGATGGCGGCGATGTGCGCAGTCTGGCTTACGACCCGGCCAATCCGGCCCGCATCCTGCTGGGGACCAGCGCCGGGCAGATGTTCGTCTCCGACGATGGCGGCAGCTCGTGGTCTGTGTTCACCCATCTGGGACCGGGCGACGATTACGTGCTGGACCACATCATCTTCGATCCCGCGCATCCCGCCACCATTTACGTGGCAGGCTGGAGCCTCTATAACGCGGACGAAGGCGACGTCTTCCGCTCCGACGATGGCGGCCGCAACTGGCGCGCGCTGGCCGGCGTGCATGGAAAATCGGTTCGCGCCCTGGCCATGGCTCCCAGCGATCCCAGCATCCTGGTAGCGGGCGCGCTCGACGGCGTCTTCCGCTCGCGCGACGGGGGACGGACATGGGGGCGCATTTCGCCGGAGAACCACGCCGAGATCAAGAACATCGAGTCGCTGGCCATCGATCCGCAGAACCCTGACGTCATCTACGCCGGAACCTGGCACCTGCCGTGGAAGACCGACGACGGCGGCCTGAACTGGCACAGCATCAGCCACGGCATCGCCTTCGACTCCGATATGTTCAGCATCATCGTCGATCCGCACAGCCCCGCGACGGTGTACGCCAGCGCCTGCTCGGGAATGTACAAGAGCCTGAACCGGGCGGAACTTTTCCACCGCATTCTCGGCTTGCCGCATTCGGCGATGCGCACCCGCGTGCTGAAGCAGGATCCGCAGCGGCCCTCCATCGTCTATGCCGGCACGACCGGCGGGCTGTGGAAGTCGCTGGACGGCGGCAACCGGTGGAAGCTGGTCAGCGACGATTCTGTGATCGTCAACGATGTGCTGGTCGATCCCCGCGATCCGGACCACGTGCTGGTGGCCACCGATCGTGGCGGGGTGCTGGCCAGTCATGACGGCTTCCGTCACTATGAGAGCTCCAACCGCGGCTTCGCCCATCGCGTCATCGGCGGCGTGGTGGTCGACGTCCGCGATCCGGGTCACATCTACGCCGGGGTGGTCAACGACAAGGATCTGGGCGGCTTCTTCTTTTCCGAAGACGGCGGTGCGACGTGGCAGCAGTCGAACCACGGTCTGGACGAGCGTGACATCCTCAGCCTGCAGCAGGCCCCGGACGGGGTTATCTTCGCCGGCACCAATCACGGAGTCTTTTACCTGACCTCGTTACATGGCGAGTGGCAGCCGGCGGAAATGATTCGCGGCCCGCTGCCGCCGCCGGAGGAGCAGAAGACAGAGCGCGCAGAGAAGCCCGCCAGCTCCGGCAAGTCAGCCCGCCCGCGCAGCCGACACACTGCCGTGGCCTACAAAGCGGCCGCGGCGGAGCATGCGATCCCGCCGGAGCAGACGCCACGCATCCGCGCCATCAACCTCGACGGCGATCTCTGGTATGCGGCGACCAATGAAGGCCTGTTCCTCAGCGCCGATCATGGCCGCCGGTGGTATGGGACCATGGTCGGGGGCGAAAACGACTTCATCGCCATCAACACGTTTGCCGACGGCAGTCTTAGCCTGGTCAGTCCCAGACGCGCTTTTCTCTCCCATGATGCGGGGAAATCGTGGAGCCAGATCTCCTATCCCCAGTACGTCACCGCGCTCTACAACCTGACCGCCGTCCCTGATGGCTCGCTGTGGCTGGCGACCCGCGAAGGCGCCCTGCACTCGACCGACGGCGGCAGGAGCTGGGAGCATACCCTGGGCGGCCTGCCCGCGCGCAACATTCTTGTCGTGTTATATGACGCTCCCACCCAACGCCTGCTGTCGACGGCGCTGTACGCGCATGGTGTTTTCGAAAGCCGGGATGGAGGCCGCAGCTGGCAGCGCACTGCCGATACCGGCGTCTCCATCCGCGCCGCCCGCAGCTATCAGGGAAGGCTGCTGGCAACCTCTTCCTACAACGGGCTGCTGCTGGAAAAGAGCGGTGACACCGCAGGCGCCTCGGAGACGGCAAACGTGGGGGTGGTGACATCCACGGCGTCCCGGGACTGAGATAGCTCTGTTCTCCGGGGACCGGGAAAATGAAGGGGAGTCGAACTCCCCTTTTTCTGTGCCGAAATCAACCCGATCAGTGCTTTTCGGGCTGCAGCGGGGCAGCTTCTCGCCGCCCCGGGTCAACGCGTGTTCCCAACCGGGAAAACGGAAAGGACCCGTTTCGCAAAAGGGGAAAGCTGCAAGCCCAGTCGCCACATGTTCTTCCCGCCGTGGCGCAAAAGGTGATTCCCAATCTGAAACCGGACCTGTGGCAATCGTGCTGCCCGGCTAGCCTGTGACTGGTTCCAAAAGCCAGCGACTGAGAGACTTAGACGCTGCTCAGAAAATTGGCCGACGGCGTGCAACACAGGAGCACGTGTTGGCAACATCAGCCGGGAAACAGCAGCGGGCATGAGTCGCAACGGGACCAGATCGGAGCGGTGGAACGCAGCGGGTGCTGCCGGCATGAGCTCGATCAGCGATGAGAACCAGTGCGGGACGATTTCTCCTGGGCAGAGCGCGTACAGCAGCAAAGGTCCGGCAGCGGAGCTCCCTCCTTCCGCTGCCGGGCAGCATGTGGATTCTGGCGAAGCAGTAGCCTCCTCCTGCGGTGACGGCGAGGGCCACGTCGGGCAAACGGCATGGTCCTCGCCGGATCGGTGCAGCGGATGCGCGGAGCTGCTGCACGAGCTTTCCAACGCCGTGACCGGGGTCCTGCTGAATGCCCAGGTGTTGCAATGGAAGCTGCCGCCGTACAGCCATCTGAAACGGCCCGTCCGCGAGATGGAGCGCAATGCGCAGCGCGGCAGCGAGCTGCGGCGGCGGCTGGGCGAGCGCTGTGCGGCGCGCGATGGCGGGACGGCAAAGCCACAGGCGGCCTCCGCCGGCGGCCTGCATCTCTGCTGCGCGCAGGTGGACGCCTCCTGCCTGCAGACACCAGCCCCGGCGCAGTCATTTCCCGATCTCACATGCGATTGTGACCCACGCACTAGCAGCTTTTTCCCAAAAAGGGATGATGATAGCGTGCGCTAATTCTGCAGGACTGGCGGCGCGCGCTACCGGCCGCCAAAAGGGGCGAGTCACGTGATTGCAGCAGAAGCAGTTCCGGTCAGCCAGCAGATCGGCGAAGGCAACCTGCTGAACATCCTGATCGTGGAGGACGAACGAGTGGTGCGGGAGTGCTGCCGCGAGGTGGCACACTCGCTGGGCTTTGGCACGCGCGTGGCCGAGTCGCGTGACGAGGCCTGGCGCATTCTGGAAAGCTATCATCCCGATGTGGTACTGCTGGACCTGCGTTTGCCAGGCAATAACGGGCTGGAGATGCTGCGCGAAATCCGGCAGCGGTGGCCGGAGACCGTGGTGATTGTCATGACCGGCTTTGCCACTGTGCAGTCGGCGGTGCAGGCGATGAAGCTGGGGGCTTACGACTACATTGCCAAGCCGTTTGATTTCGACGAATTGCGGCTGGAGCTGGAAAGGGTAACGGGGCACCTGAAGCTGACCGCCGAGAACCGTCTGCTGCGCGAGCAGCTGCGCTCGAAACAGGGCTTCGGGCAACTGGTGGGGCATGCACCGGAGATGGAGCGGCTGTACCGCATCATCGCCAAGGCGGCGCACAGCACGCATCCGGTGCTCATTCTGGGCGAGAGCGGCACGGGCAAGGAGCTGGTGGCCCGTTCCATCCACTATGCCGGCCCTTACAAGGACAAGCCGTTCATTCCCATCGATTGCGGCTCGCTGGTGCCTACGCTGATCGAGAGCGAGCTGTTCGGCTATGTGCGGGGCGCGTTTACCGGAGCGGTGCGGCCCAAGGACGGACTTCTGGCGGCAGCCGAAGGCGGCACCATCTTCCTCGACGAAATCGGCGAGTTGCCCATCGACCTGCAGGCCAAGCTGTTGCGCGCCATCCAGGAGAAGGAGATACGGCCGGTGGGCGGCACGCGGGCGGTGCCCATCAACGTGCGCATCCTGGCGGCCACCAACCGCGATCTGGACACGGCCGTCAGTCAGGGGACCTTCCGCCGCGATCTCTACTTCCGGCTGAACGTGCTGACCCTGCGCATACCGCCGCTGCGCGAGCGCAAGCAGGACATTCCCCTGCTGATCGGCAATTTTCTGGAAAAGATCAACCGTAGCTCGGAGGTACAGAAGCACACCATCAGCGACGATGCCCTGCGCCTGATGCTGGAGTATGACTGGCCGGGCAACGTTCGTGAGCTGGAGAACTGCCTGGAGCGGGCGTGCACCACCTGCTCGCTTCCCACCATCCAGGTGACGGACCTGCCGACGCAGTTGCGGAATTTCCGGGTGCAGGCCAAACCGGCCGAGGAGGCATCGGACGGCAGGGCCATCGTGCCCCTGGAACAACTGGAGAGAGAGGCAATCCTGCACGCCATCGAGGTCCTCGCGGGCGACAAGCTGGAAGCGGCGCGCCGCCTGGGCATCGGCAAGACCACGCTGTATCGCAAACTGAAAGAATACGGCCCGGCAGTCTGAGCCCGCCCGGCTGCGGGCGAGGGGCCGGCCAGCTGCAACCGGCAGCGCCGCTGCGCGCCGGAGAGGTGAGGTGCGCTCCGGCGGCGCAACAGAAAGGGAGATCATGATTCTGCTGGTGACCACGTCTTCTCGCGCAAAGGAATGTGCCGCCGCTATTGAGCAGGGCACCGGCCACAAAACCCATGTAGCAACCTCGGTGCCGCAGGCGGTCAGCAGGATGCGGGACGCCGAGTACGAGGCCCTGGCCATCGACCAGCCGCTGCTGGAATCGGACCCGCACGCCGCCGACACGCTGCTGAATCGTTGCGGTCTGGCGATGCCCGTCTACATCAGCTTCGCCCTGCACGGCAGCCAGCGGATCGTGCGCGAAGTGCAGGTGGCCCTGCGACGCGCGGAGCAGGAAAAACTGACGGCGGCGCGCTCGGCGGCCAGCGTGCTGCAACATCAGTTGCGTGGCGAGATCACGGGCATTCTGCTGAACTCCGAGCTCGCCCTGCGGCAGGAGTCGCTGCCGGCCGGGGTGGCGGAAAAGATCCGCTCGGTGCGGGAGCTGGCGCAGAAGATGCGCTCGCGCCTGCAGATTGCGTAAAGTCCCATGCGCCAGATTCTTCTCTACTGCGCAGCTTCGGGCTGGGCGGGAATGCTGGCCGGCATCTTCGTGATGAACCTGCTGGGCCCCGGCCGGGACCGGCCGGGCAGGACGCCGACGCAACGCTGAATTCCGGATGCCGATTGCCCTGGGGCGGCTGCGCTGTGCCACCAAAGTTGCGAGGATAGCCTTCCGCATACAACTCCAGAGCTGCCCGGCGAGTCCTATTCCTGTGCCAGTTTTCTGGCCGGAGGCAATCAGGCATGCTTTGGACGATTTTCGCGATTCTGCTGATTCTGTGGCTGCTGGGCTGGGGCTTTCACATCGCAGGCAGCCTTATCCATCTGCTCCTGGTGGTAGCCGTGATTGTTCTCATCATCAATCTGGTGACCGGACGAAGAACGGTGTAGGCGCTCCTCTTGGGCTCCCGGCCGCCGCCCCTGGCTGTGCCCGGCAACGGCGAAAGGCCGGTTGCGCGCCTGCCGTTCGAGACCGGTCGATCCACCGGCGCCGCCAGAAGGCGGGCCATTCATCTTGCCCGCCACACTCTCCGTATGACGCCGCAATACGCGGCCAGGGTTTCGCCGAGCGGCGCCGGGCGCGCGCCACACGGTGCAGCCAGGCAACGCAACAGCATGCCTTTGACTACTGCCAGCCGAAGCACCAGCACCTGCCATCCCGGGAAGTGCTTCCGCGCGTAACGCAGCATGTTTGTGTACCAGAAGAGCTGCCGGTCGGCAAACGAGAGCTGGCCCACGCTGTGAGCGCCGCCGTGGCGGAAGCGCGCCTCCGGGCAGTAGACAATCCGTGCGCCCGTCTCCTTCAGGCGCCGGCATAAATCCACATCTTCAAACCACACGGGAAAGAACTGCTCATCGAAGCCGCCGAGGGCTTCCCATGCCTTGCGGCCAATGGCAAGGCAGGCTCCGGCGGGCTGTTCGATCTCCTGCGGGCGCGAATAATCGGCATCGAGACAGCGGTATCGCCGATTGATGGGACTGGCTGGCCACAGCCGGTTGACCAGCAGCACCTCGCAGAGCAGCGGCGCGAGGGTGGCCGTTCTGCGAAAGGCAAAGCCGCGTGCCGGCCGGCCATCGCTTCCGAGCAGCGCGCCGCCGGCCGCGTCCGCGCGCGCGGCCTTCATACATTCCAGCAGCGCAGCCACAGCGCCCGCTTCCGCAACCACGTCGGGATTGAGAATGAGCAGGACGACGCCGCCGGCTTCGCGCGCTCCCTGGTTGGCGGCCGCGGCGAAGCCGGCATTCTGCGGGTTGGCCAGCAGTCGCACCGGGTGCCAGGCGACAAACTCCTCCACCCGCCGTTCGGTATCGTCCGTCGAGGCGTTATCGACCACGATGATCTCGCACTCCTGCCCGGCAAGGGCCTCCAGACAGGCTCCGATGACCGCGCCGGAGTTGTGCGTGACAATGATTGCCGAGCAGCGCATAGGTGAAGAAGCACGCATTATAATCGTCGCGGGCGCACGGCCCGGCAAGCGCAACTGGACTCCTTGGGGCAAACCATGGCCACAAACGCAGCTACTGCGACAGCCGGATCCACGAACCTGCAGATCGTCGAGACCTCGCTTCCCGGAGTGCTGCTCATCCGGCCCCGGGTCTTCGAAGACGCGCGCGGCTTCTTCATGGAAACATACCGGCAGAACGCGCTGGCCGAAGCCGGAATTCACGACGTCTTCGTGCAGGACAATCACTCGCATTCCTCGCGCGGCGTGCTGCGCGGGCTGCACTACCAGCTTCGTCATGCCCAAGCCAAGCTGTGCCGTGTGGCGCACGGCGAGGTGCTCGACGTGGCGGTCGATATCCGGGTGGGCTCGCCGAATTTCGGCAGGTGGGTGGGAGTCGTGCTCTCCGCCGCCAACCGGGCCCAGCTTTACATCCCGAAAGGTTTTGCGCACGGGTTCGTGGTGTGCTCGGAGACCGCCGACTTCCTCTACAAGTGCAGCGACTATTTCGATCCCGCCGACGACCGCGGCGTGCTGTGGAACGATCCGGCGATCGGCATCGACTGGCAGACCGCCTCGCCCATCCTCTCGGAAAAAGACCGGCGTTACCCTCCGCTGGCGCAGGTCGCGCAGGACGCACTGCCGCGATACGGGCCATGAGCCTGCGGCTGCTGGTCACCGGCGCCAACGGACAGGTGGGCTGGCACCTGCAGCGCACCCTGGCGCCTCTGGGTGAGGTGACTGCGCTGGCGCGCGATCAGCTGGAGCTGGCCGATCGGGACATGGTGACGCGCGTGGTTCGCGAGCTGGCGCCCGACATTCTGGTGAATGCCGCCGCGCATACGGCGGTGGACAAGGCGGAAGGCGAGCCCGAGCTGGCGATGACGGTCAATGCCGCCGCTCCCGCGACCATGGCGCAGGAGTTGGCGCCCCGCGGTGCGCTGCTGGTGCACTACTCTACGGATTACGTCTTTGATGGCAACAAGCCCGGCCCGTACGAGGAAGGCGATGCCACCGGACCGCTGAATGTCTACGGGCGGAGCAAGCTGGAAGGAGAGCGGCGGATCGCGGAAAGCGGGTGCCCGCATATCATTCTGCGTACCTCGTGGGTGTACGACGTGCGCGGGAAGAATTTTCTGCGCACGGTGCTGCGCCTGGCGAGGGAGCGCGAAGAGCTGCGCATGGTGGCCGATCAGTACGGCGCGCCGACGTGGGCGCGGAGCATCGCCGAGGCCACCAGCATCATTCTGGCGCGGGCTCTGGAGCAGCGCAGCGCGACGGCGGCGTGGCGGACCGGCATTTTTCATCTCACGGCCGCGGGCCGCACCTCATGGGCGGAGTTCGCCGAGGCCATCCTGAAAGAGTACGACGAGTGTTGCTCGTGGCCGGCCGATACCGGCGAGTTCAGCGGGCTGCTGAAGGCCAAGCGGGTGGTTCCTATCGGCAGCGACCATTATCAGGCTCCAGCCCGTCGCCCGCGAAACTCGGTGCTTTCCAACGCCCTGGTGGCCAGCGTCTTCGGCGTCGTGATGCCCGACTGGCGCAGCCAGCTGCGGCTTGCCATGCAGGACGCCATTCGCTGATAATTTCGCTTTGCCGGTTTCTGGACAGTTCATCTCTCTGCGCCCCGACAGCTCTTCCGCCAGGCTCCGTGGGCTGGGGTGCGGGCGGAGTTGCGCACTGTTCCGGCCATGATCGGAGACCTATGAAGGGGATAGTTCTGGCGGGCGGCATCGGCTCGCGGCTGTATCCGCTCACCCGCGTCACCAACAAACACCTCCTGCCGGTGTACGACAGGCCCATGATCTTCTACCCCCTGCAGATTCTGGTGGACGCCGGTATTCGTGACATCCTGATCGTTACCGGCGGCCACAATGCAGGCGACTTTCTGCGCCTGCTGCAGAACGGCAAGGAGTTCGGACTGCAGCAGCTCAGCTTCGCCTATCAGGAGGGAGAAGCCGGCATCGCCGATGCCTTACGGCTGGCGGAGCCGTGGGCCAGGGGCGACAGGATCTGCGTGGTGCTGGGAGACAACATCATCGAAGGCGATATTCGCGACGCCGCGAGGAAGTTCGAGCAGGTGGAGCGCGGCGCCATGGTCATGCTGAAGGAGGTCAGCGATCCGGAGCGCTTCGGCGTGCCGGTTTTCGAGAACAACCGCATCGTACGTATCGAGGAGAAGCCGAAGAAGCCGCTCTCCTCCTTTGCCGTCATCGGCGTCTATTTTTACGACGGTAGCGTCTTTGACCGCATTCGCCGCCTGAAGCCTTCGGGACGCGGGGAGTACGAAATTACCGACGTAAACAACAGCTACATCGAAGAGGGCACGCTGCACCACGGACTGCTGGAGGGCTGGTGGACCGATGCCGGCACCTTCGAATCGCTGTGGCACGCCAGCAACATGGTGCGCGAGAAGGTACTGCGGGAGGCGGAGCGAACGGCGCAACCCCAGCGCGCGGCCGAGACCCCGTTCCAGGTGCGTGGCGCATGAAGCTGCTGGTCACGGGCGGCGCCGGATTCATTGGCTCCAACTTCGTTCATTACACCCTGGCCAGGCATCCTGACTGGAAGCTCGCCGTGCTCGACCGGCTGACCTACGCCGGCAATCTCCGCAACCTGGAGCCGGCGCTGGGAGCCGGGCGCTGCGGATTCGTGCAGATGGACATCTGCGATCGCGGCGTGATGGAACAGGTGCGCGGCTGCGACGCGGTCATTCACTTTGCCGCCGAGAGCCACGTGGACCGCAGCATCGAGGACGCCTCGGCTTTCGTGCGCACCAACGTTGACGGCACGTATAACCTGATTCAGGCCTGCCGCCAGGCGGGCGTGCCGCGCTTTGTGCACGTCAGCACTGACGAGGTTTACGGCAGCCTCGGCGAGGAGGGACACTTCTTCGAAGATTCGCCGCTGCGCCCTAACAGTCCCTACTCGGCAACCAAAGCGGCCTCGGACCTGCTGGTGCTTGCCTACGTTCGGACGTACGGATTTCCCGGCGTGGTCACGCGCTGCTCCAACAATTACGGCCCCTATCAGTTTCCGGAGAAATTCATCCCCCTGATGATCGCCCAGACGATGGCGGGCGAGCGGCTGCCGGTGTACGGCAAGGGCGCGAACGTGCGCGACTGGATCCACGTCCGCGATCACTGCAGCGCTCTGGATACGATCTTGCAGCAGGGCCGCGACGGCGAGGTGTACAACATCGGCGGCGGCTGTGAGATGAAGAATATCGATGTGGCGAAGCTGATCCTGAAGGCGCTGGGCAGGCCCGAGAGCCTGATCCAGTTCGTCACCGACCGGCCGGGACACGATCTGCGCTACGCCATCAACTGCGAAAAGCTGGGCCGCGAACTGGGATGGCGGCCGCAGGTGTCGTTCGACCAGGGCCTGGCCGACACGATCGCGTGGTACCGCGACAATCAGGGCTGGCTCGACGAGGTGCGCAGCGGCCAATACCGGGATTATTACCAGCGGCACTATGTGCAGCGCGAGAAGACCTTCGCGCGATAAGTCATTCGGCGACAGGAATCCTGCTACGCCCGCTTCTCCTTTACCGCTTCCTGGTCGCGCAGGTACGCCTCAACTTCCGTCCGGCCCTCGTGTCGTGCCCATTCGGCAGGCGTAGCCTGCCACAGGGTGTCCTTCCAGTCCAATCTCGCACCGCGCTCGACAAGCAGCCGCGCCAGCTCAAGATGCCCGCCCGCTGCCGTCTGATGCAATGGCGTCGAATGGGAGTGGCCCCCGACAGGGTTGTAGCGGTTTGGGTCCTCGCCCGAATCGAGCAGCAGGCTGACAATTCCGACGTAGCCGAACTGCGATGCCAGGGCAAGCGCCCAGCGGCGGTCCCCTTCTTCCGCGGCTGGAAGCAGACGACGCGCATCGTCGATGCGTCCCAGGGCTGCCGCCAGAGACAAATCGAGGCTGGCGCCGCGCCTGATCAATGCCTTCACTGCTTCGAACTCGCCGTACATGGCGGCCGTGCGCGTCGCGGTGTCGGGATCGGCCCCGTAGTCGCAGAGCAGGTCGAGCAACGCAAGTTGCACGCCACATTCATGCGCCACCTGGCTGCTGGCGGCCAGCATCAGCGTCTCGTCCAACGCAGATTTCGTCGCACCGGCATCGAGAATTACTCTCGCAACGTCGACAATGTTGGCCGGCAGCCGGCCGTGGCGGGTTGGGTTCTCCGCGATGAATTCCAGAAGTGTTGGGTTTCTGAAGTAGTTCCCGCCCTCAAAAAGAACGCGCTGCCGCGCCAGCTCGGGATGCTGCCGCAGGTAGGCTCGCAATCCCGCCACATTGCCCACATCGAGCAGGTCAACGGCGTGGCGAAATCCGGCATCGTCAATCCGCTGGTGGTGAGGCAGATTCAGCTGATCGGCCAAGGTTGGTTTTTCGATATGTCTTTTCAGTCGCGGCCAGCTCGGAAATCCATGTTCACGGGCGATGGCGAGTTGCACATCACTGAGCTTGAGCTGGGCTTCGAAGATTTCAGCGTCTGTGGCCCTGCTGAAGCGGGGATGAAATTCCCTGATCCGCTGGGCCACTCCGGGATCGTGCGCAGCTTGCCCCTTAAGCAGGTCTTTCGCCTGATGCCTGAGATGATCGAGGTTGGGATTGGATGGGAGGGGTCTTACCGGCATGACGAACTTCCTTTCCTGCGCCCGAGGTCCGCATTGACGGGCAGAAAGTCAGTTCGCAAAGATGGATTGTCTGTGATGGGGTGGACTTCTGTCCTTTCCGCGGACCGGATGCGCCCCTCGCGCTCAGGCGATCCTATCACGTCGCGAGCGCGTCAGGCGACCGGTTACGCTGGCACGCGTAAGGGGAACCCAAAAAACCGTCACGCCGGCTACCTGGAGCTATTCCCGTGTAGCTGCCTGAGCAGCTTGCGGCTGCGCGCCTTCATGGCGGCAGTACCGTTTCGCGTGAACTTCCTCAGCATTTCCGCCATCTCCACCTGCAGAGCCACATCGCCACACGACAACTCCGTCAGCGCCTGAATCGCGCAGGTCTTCACGATGGAGCTGCGATCGTTCAGGTAACGGCGCAGGATCGCAACCGCCCTTTTCCGGTTTTCCAGTGTGAGCTGCAGCCGCGGGGCGATTTGCGCCAGATGCCAGCGGAGTTCCTGTTGTGTCGTCTCCTCAGCCAATCCCAGCAATTCAGCCGCAAACGGCCGCAGAAGGTCCGGCCGCTGCACGGAGATCTCTTCCATCGCGTCGGCCGCGCGCATGCGAACAACATCGTCTGCGCTCCACAGGCATTCCAGCAGCTCTGCAAGTCTCTCCGGCTGGCGCAGGACCGTTGCGGCGACCTGATTGGACCCTCCGATCGAGCGGCGGTCGCCGCCCTGAAGCATCGAAGGAAACCCCCGATTGCCCACTCAGCACCCGAACTGCTTCAGGTGATGGCTGATGTGCTTGCACTGCAGAGTGTTCCACTCGTCGTTGCTCAGCGGCCCGAAGAACGGGTGTTCCGGACCCTTTGCCCGTGGCGTCGTCGCCAGGCGATTGATCAACCCCATCAGCCGCCGGCGATCGGCGTCGAAATCGCCGGGAGGCGTCGAGAGAAACTCGGTCGCGGTGGGAGCATTCTTCGGGAAAGGCACGACGTAAAACACCAGGTGCTTCAGCGGGAAGTGCTGCAGGGCCCTGCGGTTCACCGATCGGGCCGTGGTATCGCCCACCGACTGGGAGAGCGCATCGTTCAGGTGACACAGCATGCGAGGCGCATCCAGTTTGCCCCACCTGGGACAGGCATCCGGCGTCAGCCGCTGCAGCCGCTGGATGATTGCGCCGCGAGTTGCATCATTACGCAGTGACGGCATGAGGTTCTCGTCTCCTGTGCGATTATCGCACGCGCATCGGATCATCATCGGAGTCGCAACACGCCGGCAGGCGGTGTGGTTGTACATCGACACCGGAATCAGAGCACCGCCCACGGAGCGGCGACGATTAGCCGCTGGAGTCACGTACAATCATCCACGCCATGCAACCGGAGGAGCGCACCACCGCAACCGCGACAGCCGCCACCCTCAAAGGCTCGGTGCTGGCCATCATGCTGCACGACATCTCCGAGGAGATCCGCCTGGAGCAGCTGCGCGAAATCCTCGGCGCACGGCGGCTGGAGCCGGGCTTCAAACATGCCACGCCCGAATATGTGCGCTTCGAGAAGCCGCCGGTAGTCGAGCGCCTCGAACCCTGCGTCCTGAGCAGCGGCGAAACCGTTATGCCGCAGCTCAAGTATTACGACTACGGCGTCATCAGCGTGCTGCTGGAATTTGGCTTTGCCGCCGAATGGGAGGAGCTGGTACGGCTGGCGGCGCGCTGGGTGCCAAGTCCGGAGCTGGAGCGCCAGGCGCAGCAGATCGTACGCGGCCGGCTCGACCGGATCGCGCCCGCCATCGTGCGTCCCTACAGTGACTGGCTAAGCGAGGATTACTACGTCTTCCTGCTGACGGATGTACCGGGCAATCCGCGGGGACTCGACCTGCTGGCGCAGCGGGTGCCGCAGATCGCACAGATACTGCGCGGCGAGCAGATGCCGGTCTCCCGCGGCGAATGTGACGAGGTGCTGCAGGCCAGCCTCTCCTATTACCCCAACGATCTGGTGGCGGTCGGCTGGAACGCCGCGCTGGTGTACGACACACCGGCTGGGGCGCAGACCGCAGTGCAGATTCTGGAGTACGCCAACTCGCAGTTGCTGGAATTCCGTCACTACGACGAGCTGCTGACGCGTGAACTGGCCGGCGTCTATGCCGGCATGAAACATCGCGCCGGCATCGTGCGCCGCTGGAAGATGCGGGGCGAGGCGTTGCGCCTGAACGGCGTCACCGTGGAGGTGACGGAACTGGTGGAGCGCTCCGATACCGCCATCAAGTTTGTCAGCGACATGTTCTCCGCGCGCGTCTACCGCCTGGCGGCGGCCAAAATCGGCGTGCCGGAGTACAAGAACCTGGTCAACGAAAAGCTGCGCACCGCCGAAGGGCTCTATCGCTTCCTGATCGATGAATTCCACCAGAGCCGGGGCTTCGTGCTGGAGGTGCTGGTGGTCATCATCCTGGTCATCGAGCTGGTGTACCTGTTCCGGGGCAAGGGATAGGTGGCCGTCAGTTGTCAGTTGTCAGTCGTCAGTCGTCAGTAGCAGTTGCCAGTTGCCAGTTATCAGTTACCAGCTCACGAGTACCAGTGCAGCGCATTGTTTATGGGGCAAGGCCGGGAGACTCCTTTCGTTATCTTGACAACTTCCTTGTGTCCGTTACGCTGGTCAGTCCAGGATTCCCTCGTCCGTAATCCTGGTTCACATTCAGCGCGGAGGACCTATGAAGCTGGATCGTTTCACCAGGGCGGTGCTGCTGATTATCGCTGTTTTGCTTGGCGTTCTTGTATTTCATCCGATGCTTCAGCCGATGCCGGTGTGGGCGCAGGCGCAGGAGGGGTATCCGTTTTACGTTGAGCCAGGCTATACCATGCTTCGCAAGCCCGACGGAAGCGCACAGGTGTACGGCAAGGTGGTCATCGACATGCGCAACGGCGACATCTGGGGCTTTCCCACGCTGTCGGCCTCGCCCTATCCGGTGGACACGGCGCAGACGAAACCACCGAAATCGTACCCCATGTATCTGGGCAAATTCATGTTCAGCGAAGCGAGCCACTGAGAACTTTCCCGCTCCGGCAGCCGAGGGCCAAGACAGGGATTCGCGATTGCAACCGCGCGACCTTCTCCTCTCCTGGTGGTTATACTTTGTCAGGGGTCTCCTGGCCATGAAATCGGCATTTTCCCTTCTTGTCGTGCTGCTGGCGATTGCGCCGTTGCAGTATTCGCCTCGGGCGTATGCTGCGGCGTCCAGGACCAGCAGCAAAAGCGCAACCGTGAGCGGCAGTCAATGGGTTGACACCGGCATGGACGTGCAGGCGGGGGACAAGCTGCACATCACCGCCAAAGGCACCGTGAACATGGGCAAGGACACCGGCATTACCGCCGATGGCGCGCAGCGGGGCTGGGTCGATACCCTGCGGGCGCTGGCGGTTCCCAGCGCCGGACGCGGCGCTCTGGTGGGGCGCATCGGCACCAGCGACGCCGCAACGCCGTTCTTCATTGGCGCCGACGGAACGGTGCAGGCGCCCATCGCCGGCCGGCTCTATCTCGCCATCAACACCGACTCCATGCTGACCCCGGACGGCAAATATGAAGTCCATATTGACCGCACGGCAAGCAGCACGGCGACAGCCAGCGGCGCCGCGGCCAGCCAGGGCAAGTACGACTTCGCTCCCCTGTTTGCCGAGCTCAACGCGAAGCTGCCCTACCGCGTCACCGATCAGCCGCAGGGCGGCAATCCCGGAGATCTGGTCAACTTCGTTCTCGTCGGAACACAGCAGCAGGTAACCGATGCTTTCAAGGCGGCGGGCTGGATCGCGGCGGACAAGACGGACAAGGAGGCGGTGGTCAGCGCGCTGATGGCGACGCTGGAAAAGAACGTGTATGTCGCGGTCCCGATGAGCATCCTCTATCTGTTCGGACGATCGCAGGACTTCGGCTACGAGAGGGCCGAGGCGGTCATGGTCGCGGCGCAGCGCAACCACTTCCGCATCTGGCAGGCGCCATTCAAAACTCCGCAGAACCAGCCCATCTGGGCGGGCGCGGGCACGCACGACATCGGCATTGAAAGAGACCAGCGCTCGGCCAACGCCATCACCCACAAGATCGATCAGGACGTGGACAACGAGCGCGACTTCATAGGCGCCACCCTGCAACAGGCGGGGCAGGTGGAGGCCATGTCGTACATGACACGCTCCAATCCCATCAAGTCGACCAAAACCGCGACCGGCGGCAACATCCAGTCGGACGGACGGGTGCTGGTGATTGTGCTGAAGGGCGCGCAGACCGCCAAAGCGAAGTAACAGCGAGGGCCGCATGTCCCAAAGCGAAGCTGCAGCGCAGACCACGCAGTTCGAATGTGTCACTCCCATAGTGCCCGTCGCTAACCTGCAGGCCAGCATCGAGTACTACGTGAACGTGCTGGGTTTCAGGATTGACTGGCATGGCGGGCCCATGGCGTCGGTATCGCGTGGCGGCTGCCACATCATGCTGTGCGAAGGCGAGCAGGGACATCCCGGGACCTGGGTGTGGATCGGCGTCGGAGATGCGGACCTGCTCTTCGCGGAGTACCGGGTGAAGGGCGCGAAGATCCGGCGTCCGCCGACGAACTATTCCTGGGCATACGAGTTGCAGGTTTTCGATCTGGATAGCAATGTGCTCCGACTCGGCTCGGATACCCGCGAAGGCGAGCCTTTCGGGCCGTGGCTGGATGAGAAGGGCGTTCTGTGGAGGCAGTCAGCCGATGGCGGCTGGGAGCGCGCGGAACCCGCCACATCCGGCTGAGCGCATTCCTGGCTGGTTCCCGGGCTCACCCTTTTGGGCGAACCCGGGTTCTGACCTCAGTGGTGGTGATGCATGGTCAGGAACTGCCCTTCGTTCTGGTCGGCGGCATCCCCGCACCGCCCCGGCCCGCCGAGGGGGTTATAGTCGAAAAAGTTGTGCGGCACCATCTCGAAACCCATCCAGTGAACCAGGGTGATGCCGGTGCGACCGCCGCTGCCCATCTGATTGTCGGCATCGGTGGGCTCGTGGTGCGTCGATCCGAAATACCACAGCACGATCCCGTCGCCCGTCCCGCCTAGCGGCTGCCCATTCAGGTACTGCGACAGATAGCTGTCAGGAGAGTACCAGGTGTAAAGCCAATTGTTGACGCCCGAACCCGTACCGTCTTCTCCGGGATTGTCGTTGGTGAGGTCCTGGTCGTGTTGCGTGAAGGTTTCCTGGAAGTGTCCCTGGCCCCATCGATTGAAGGGATAGAACTGATATCCCACATAGTGCCCGTAGTCGTTGGTTTGCGTCAGGCTCTGGACGGTGACGCTACTGAACTGGAGCTGATTCCAGTCCGTCGTCTCTTCCGTGGGAATGGGGTTGTAGGAATCGGTGGCGATGTAGCCGTTGGCATCCTCCTGGTGAACGAATTGCAACATTTGATTATCGTCGCGCCCCATGAGCTTGGTACTCACCCGCCACAATCCGTTATGTACGTGAGGCTCGGAGGTGTCGTAGGGGAGATTGAAGCCCGTCGCGCCGGCGCGGAAGGTAATGCGGCCGTCCTCATGGAAGGTGTACTCGATGATGTAGTCGTAGTTGTAGGCGTCGAAGACCGCCCACACCACCACCTCCTGGATACGCCGCCGCATGTGGTTGCCCGGCTCCTTGCACAGCCATCCCACTCCCTCGTCGCGGCATTCCACCGCCACCTTGGGCACGGTATCGCGCACGTAGAAAACGCCGCCGTGTTGTGAGCGGAAATAAACCAGCGCGCCGTTCTGCGAGGGCAGGTCCTGGGAATCCATCTGGTCCAGGCGGTCATTGCCGAACGACATGTCGTAATAGGTGTGGCTGCGATCGTCGTAGGGCACAAACATCTCCGCCATGCCCGCGCGCTTGATGACGTATTGAGGCGAAGTATACTGCGCCCCCTGGAGACTGACATCCAGGATCTGCGGGCCCTTCATCCCCATGTTGCGCAAGCCGAACCGCCAGTGCGTGTCGGGATAGTCGATGCGCAGATACAGATCGTGCGTAAGGAAGATGCCGACGGCATCCTCCTCCGTGACCTGGCAGCCGTCGCCGTTGATGATCATGACGTCGGTGGCGGCGGCGGAGGTTACGGTGAGCAGGACGATGACAAAAGCCGCGCCGGCGGCGAGCAGAGTTCGCGAACGTGGAGGCACAAGGCGGACGAGCGCCAGCACGACCGCCGCTGTCAGCAGCGCCAGCAGAACTGGCAATCCCATGGACGAAACCGATGCGAGCAGCGTTATGGCCGAAGCGGTCATATCGGATCACCTCATAGATCAGTGTGTCGGAAAGAAGAGCGGCGCCCGGGGATCTTCGGAGGCCGAAGCGGGAGCCCAAACCCCAGTGAGGCATAGTATTACGAATTTCAGTTTTGGCAAGGAAATTAATGCGAACCCGTCGGGACCGGCATCCAGGCGGATGACGTCGACAGCCCGGACAACTATTCAGGGGCTGTAATGAGAAAAGCCCGCTTCCGCGGGCTTTGGTTGCGCAGCATCTGCAGATCTAATCCGTCTCAGGCTCCAGGCCGCAGATCGTCTCCGCCACAGCTAGCGGCTGCTGGTGGCAGCCTCGCTCTGCTGCTGGGCCGTCAGACGCGCGCTGTTGCGCTGCGCGATCGTGCGTTTGGCATTGTCGGCAAGCTGTTTCGCCTGGGGCAGCAAATCGAGCGCCTTCTGCACCTCGGGATCGTTCTCGGCGTGCACCTTCATGCCTTCCTGCTGGCCGAACTCGTTGATGAACAGCTCAGCCTTGATGTTGGAGCGGATCCAGTCGCTGTTTTCCGCCAGATCGGCTTCCGTGAAGGCGACCTTCTGCTCGTCGAGGAACTTGCGGAATTCCTGCATCACCGCGTCGTCCACCTCGAATTGCCTGCTCACCTGGTGATTGATGACGTAGTGTTTGGAGAAGTTGAAGAACGCGTATTTCTCCAGCAGCATGTCCTGGAACTTGTTGGTCTTGGGGTTGGGGATCTTCACATCGGGGGTGATACCGCCGCCGCCGTAGACGGTGCGCCCGCTGTCGGTCACGCGCACTTCGTGATTGGCGATGGGCGCGTCGGCATTATCGCGGTCATTGTAGTAATAGTCGTAAAGCGAGACACCGTTGTAGTCGCGCTGAATCAGCCGTCCGCTGGGCGTGTAGTACTTGGCGGTGGTCAGCGCCAGCCCCGTGTTCTCCGACAGCGGATAGACGGTCTGCACCAGGCCTTTCCCGAAGGTGGTTTCGCCGGCGATCAGTCCGCGATCGTGGTCCTGAATGGCGCCCGCGACAATCTCGGCAGCCGAAGCGGTTCCGCGATTCACCAGCACCACGATGGGATAGTCCTTGCCGCCGTTACCGTGGGTCGCCTTGTACACCTTTTCCGCCGATGCCCGGCCATGATGGGAGACGATGACCTGTCCTTTCTTGAGGAACTGGTCGGCCACGCCCACTCCTTCGCTCAGCAGCCCGCCGGGGTTCTGCCGCAGGTCGAGGATGAGGCCGTGGAGATCGCCAAACTGGTCCAGTGCCTCGCGCACTTCCTTGTCGGTGGTTTCCTGGAAGCCGGAGATGTGGATGTACCCGATGCCGGGACGGATGAGGAAGTGGACATCGACGCTGTAACGGGGGATCTCGTCGCGGATGACGGTGAAATCGAGCGGCTTCTCGGAGCCTTCACGCAACACCGTGATCTTTACGCTGGTGCCCTTGGGTCCCTTGAGCAGTTCGGCCACGTCGCTGGTGCTCATGTTGTCGGTCTGTTTGCCGTCCACGGCGATGATGATGTCGCCGGGACGGATGCCAACGCGATAGGCGGGAGCGCCGGCGAAGGGCGCGATGACGATGACCTTGTTGTTCCGCGGGCCGACCTGCATGCCTACGCCGTAGTACTTGCCGCGCTGCTCCTCGCGCAGCGCCGCGTACGATTTGGGATCGAAGAAGTTGGAGTGCGGATCCAGTACCCGCAGCATGCCGGGAATGGCGCCGTTGTAAATGGCCTTGTCGGGGCTCACCGGCTCGGCATAGTTCTCCTGGACCACCCTGTATACATCGCTGAAGCTGCGCAGACTGTCGCGCACCTCGCCGTCGCCGCCGGCAGAAGCAGAAGAAGTGGTCAGTGCCAGGCGCTGGCCAAACAGCATGCCCAGGCAACCGCAAGCAAGAATGATGGAGAGAACCAGAACGGCGGAGCGACGCGAACTACGTGCCATGTATGCTTCCTTGAACCCCGTGCAAGGGGCGCCTCAGCCTTGCCGGAAATGCATATCGGAACTGACGCACCGGAGTGAGACTTGGTCGCAGTATACCATGCAGGCTACTCGTTCCCGGCCGCCATTCTACCCGCTAAGTTGGATGCCGGGGCGGCACGGAAAGCTGCGAAATCCCTGCCCGCGCCGGCCAGGAGATTTCCGGTGTGAGTTGCGAATTGGCCGATACTGGCTATTAGCTGCCAAAAAACCGCCCGCGCATTATCATGTTTTCATGAACCTCGGCATGCCGGAGATGATCTTCATCCTTGTGCTGGCGCTGGTGGTGGTCGGGCCGCGCAAGCTGCCCGAGCTGGCGCGGCAGCTGGGGAAGTTTCTCGCCGAGTTCAAGCGCGCCAGCAACGATTTCCGCAACCAGCTGGAAACCGAGATGCTGAACATCGAACTGGAGGAGCGCGCCAAAAAGCAGCAGGAGGGTCCGCAGCTGCTGCCGCCCGAACAGCCATGGGAGCGGCTGATGCGGCCGGTCACCGAGACGGTGAACCGCACGCGCGCCGAACTGGTAGCGTTGATGAACTCCGATCCCGCAGCCGCAACCGCCGCTACGTCCGCGCCGTCGCCCCCCGCGCCGGCAGCCGGCGAGCCCTCCACCCCGGCAAGGTCCGCAGGTAGCGAATAGCAATGTCCAGCCCGGTGGTTGAAACCGCCCAGAAACGCGCTTCGGAAGAGATGACGGGCATGAGCTTCCTCGAGCATCTGGAAGAGCTGCGCCGCCGCATCATCTACAGCTTTCTCTATGTGGTCGGCGGCTTCTGCGTCTGCTGGTGGTTCCACGAGCAGATTTTCGCCATCATGCAGAAGCCCATCGTGACCGCCCTGGCCAACCACAAGATGGACACCCAGCTGGTCTATCTCAACCCCACCGATCCCTTCAACATGTACCTGAAGATTGCGTTTCTGGCGGGGATCTTCGTGGCGTCGCCCTTCGTTCTGTATCAGGTGTGGGCCTTTATTGCGCCAGGACTCTACCGCAATGAGCGGCGCTACGTGCTGCCCTTCATGTTCAGCACGGTGGGACTTTTTCTTGCCGGGGGCTTCTTCGGCTACAAAATGGTGTATCCGGCGGCGCTGGATTTCCTGATCGGCTGGAGCGCCCAGTTCAAGCCCATGATCACGGTCCAGGAATATACCGACCTGTTCCTGACCATCATCGCCGGCCTCGGCATCGTCTTCGAAATGCCGATCCTGGTCTTCTTTCTTTCCCTGATGGGCATCATCACCGCCGGCTGGATGTGGCGCAACTTCCGCTATTCCATCCTCGTCATCTTCATCATCGCGGCCATCATCACTCCCACCACCGACATCATGAACATGTGCATCTTCGCCGCGCCCATGATCCTGCTCTACCTGGTGAGCATCGCGATTGCCTGGTTCGTCCATCCCACGCAGCGGAAAAAACGCGCGGCGAAATCGGCTGGCGGCGCCTAACCCCTGCCTTACGGCAAACTTACCTGCCGCCCGTCGACACAGGTCACGGCCAACTGTGAGTGTAGTCACTGCGAACTGTTTAGGCGGGGAATACCGTGCATAGTGCTACTGGTGTGCGCACGCGGGCGGCTGCCCGTCAGGCCACGCCCCTACCACGAAAGAGGGTTGCGAAATGGACTCCCAACTGGTGAGTGAATTTCGTTCCATTGTCGGAGACGCCGGCCTGGTTACGGCACCCGAGCAGCTCCGCACCTACGAGTGCGACGGCCTCACCCTGTTCCGGGTGGTCCCCGAGCTGGTGCTTCTGCCGGCCTCGGCCGAGGAGATGCAGGCGGTGGTGCGGGTTTGCCACCGCGAACGGATCCCGTTCGTGGCCCGCGGATCGGGCACGGGACTGAGCGGCGGAGCGCTGCCGGTCAAAAACGGGGTGGTGATCGGCGTCTCGCGAATGAACCGCATTCTGGAGGTCGATGTTCCCAACGCGCGGGTGGTCGTCGAGCCGGGGGTGACCAATTCGGCCATCACCGCCGCGGTTTCCGCGCGCGGCTACTTTTATGCGCCCGATCCATCCTCGCAGGTGGTGTGTACCGTGGCCGGCAACGTGGCGGAGAACTCCGGCGGCGCGCATTGCTTCAAGTATGGCGTGACCATGACCTACATCCTCGGGCTGGAGGTCGTGCTCTCCGATGGCTCGCTGGTGCGGCTGGGCGGCAAGACCCTGGACTACCCCGGCTACGACCTGGTGGGCGCCTTCGTCGGTTCCGAGGGCACGTTCGGCATCGTCACCAAGGTCACGCTGCGCATCATCAAGAAGCCGGAATGCACGCAGACGCTGATGGCCGCCTTCAATTCCAGCAGCGAGGCGGGAGCTGCCGTCAGCGCCATCATCGCCTCGGGAATGTTCCCTGCGGCCATGGAGATCATGGACCGGCTGGCGCTGGAGGCGGCCGAGGCCGCCGTCCATCCCAATTACCCGAACTGCCAGTCCCTGCTGCTGGTGGAACTCGACGGCTCGACGCGCGAAGTCGAGCTGCTGATGGAGAAGGTCGGCCCGATCTGCACTTCCAGCGGCGCATGGGAACTCCGCCTGGCCAAATCGGAAGCCGAGCGCGTCGCCGTGTGGAAGGGACGCAAGGCGGCATTTGCCGCGGTGGGCCGCATCTCGCCCAACTACCTGGTGCAGGACGGCGTCATTCCGCGCACGGCCCTGCCCCGGGTGCTGACCGAGATCGACCGGCTCAGCGCTGAGGCCGGCGTACGCGTGGCCAACGTCTTTCACGCCGGCGACGGCAATCTCCATCCTCTGGTGCTCTACGACAAGCGGATTGCCGGCCAGGAGGAGCGCGCTATGAAGCTGGCGGAAGACATCCTGCGCCTGTGCGTCGAGGCGGGAGGGTCTATCACCGGCGAACACGGCGTCGGCGAGGAGAAGAAGCATTTCATGCCGGTAATGTTCTCGGCCGAGGACCTGAACGCCATGCAGCGCCTGCGCCAGGCCTTCGACCCGGACGAGCTGTGCAACCCGACCAAGATGTTTCCCGGCACGGACAAGCAGTATCAGAGGCCGGTAGCTTACGAGCCACACCCCATCGAGAAGGCGGGGCTGGCGCAGAGGTACTAGAGCAGTTGTTGCCTTCCAGGGTTTGGGTGGTGCGGCCTTCAAGGCCGTCACCGGCAGATTGCCGGATTAGCGATTCCACACGGCGGCGACAGGCAAGCTGGCCGACCGGGCAGGAATCCTCAGTGGCCCACACACGGCACTGAAACGCCGCACTGCCCAATGCCGGCAGCGCAACGGGGACCGCGATGCGGTGGACGGCAGGCCGCGGTTCCACGGGAGCAGATCATGAGCGAACGCCACAACCTGTTAGAACGCGCGTGGACGGAGCTGGAGACGATTGTCGGCAGCGAGCACATGCGGCATGCGTCTATGGACGACGTCATCGACGAGACCCTGCCCGTGGGAGTGATAGCGCCGGGTACCGCGCAGGAGATCGCGCGCGTACTGCAGTATTGCAGCTCCGCCGGCGTAAGCGTGGTGCCGCGCGGCGGCGGCACGAAGCTGGGGCTGGGCAATCCTCCGCAGAAAGCCGACTTCATCCTGTCCACCGCGCGGCTGGACCGGGTGGTGGAGCACGTCTGGGGCGACATGACGACGACGGTGGAGGCCGGCTGCACCATCGACCGGCTGCAGCAGGCGTTGGCCGAGCACGGTCAGCGGCTGGCGCTGGACCCGGTGCGGCCGGAAGCGGCCACCGTGGGAGGCGTGCTGGCCACCGCCGAAAGCGGCACCCTCCGCATCCGCTATGGCGCGGTTCGCGATCTGGTGCTGGGCGTGGAGCTGGCGCTGGCCGATGGCAGCGTGATCAAGGCCGGGGGCAAGGTGGTGAAAAATGTTGCCGGCTACGACCTGACCCGCCTGGTCATCGGCTCGCTGGGAACGCTGGGCGTCATTACCCGCGCAGTCTTCCGCCTGCATCCCATTCCGGTTGCCACCGCCACGTACAGCACGGTGCTCACCAGCCTGGCGGAGGCCAACAAGCTGGCGCTGGCCATCCTCGATTCGCAACTGGTGTACACCGGACTGCAGCTTCGCGCCGAGCGGCCCGATCAGATTGCCCTCGAGGTGCGCTTTGAAGGCATCCCCGAGTCGCTGCAGGACCAGTTCGCCAGGCTGAATCGCCTGGTGGCGGGCAGGACCTTCCTGGAGTGCTCCTGCGGAGTGTGGACGGCGCGGCAGCAGCTGTTCGCCGACGCCGCCAAATCCGTGGTCTGCAAATTCGGCGTGCTGCCCTCGCAGATCGGCTCGCTGTGCGAGGCGATCTTCCAGTACGCCTCCGGACCCGACGTGGCGGCCTTCGTCGTCGCCCAGGGTACCGGGTTGGCGGAGGTGCGCTTCGAGGCGGCCCGTGTTCCGCTCTTCATGGGCGTGCTGAACGGCCTGCGCCGCGAAGTGGAGCGGCTGGACGGCACCATGGTCGTGCGACACTGTCCGGCCCTGCTGAAGGAAGCACTGGACGTGTGGGGCACGCCGAAGTACGCGTTGTCCCTGATGCAGGAAATCAAAGGGAAGTTCGACCCGGCGCGCACCCTGAATCCGGGCCGCTTTGTGGGGGCCATATGATCGAACCGCTGGCCTTGAACTCGGTTGCAACCCCGGTGGAACCGGTAGCACAGGAAACGACAAAGGTTTTCGACAGTCATCATCCGCCGGCGGCGGACCTGCTGAACGCCTGCGTCCATTGCGGTTTCTGTCTCCAGACCTGCCCCACCTATACGCTCTGGGGCAAGGAAATGGACTCGCCCCGCGGCCGCATCCACCTCATCAGCATGGCCGTCGCCGGCGAGGTGGAGATGACCGACCTTTACGTGTCGCATTTCGACCACTGCCTCGGATGCCTGGCGTGCGTGACGTCGTGTCCCTCCGGCATGCAGTACGGCAAGCTGATCGAGGCGATGCGCGGGCAGGTGGAGCGGCTACATCGCCGGCCGCTGACGGACCGGATCATGCGGCGCATGATTGCCGCCACTTTCAGCCGTCCCGCACGCTTGCGGAAGCTGGCGTTCGTGCTTCGCGCCTATCAGCGCCTTGGAGTGCAGCGGCTGTTTCATGCCCTGCACCTGACCGCTCTGCTGCCCGATACCATGCGCGCCATGGAGCAGCTGATGCCCGATCTGTCGAGCCGGGAGTCGCGCGCTGTGCTGCCGCCACGCATCGCCGCCGAGGGCGAGAAGCGCCGCACCGTCGCGCTGATGACCGGATGCGTGCAGAGCGTCTTCACCGCCCAGGTGAACGCCGCGACCGCGCGTGTGCTGGCCGCGGAAGGCTGCGAGGTGCTGGTGCCGCCCGGCCAAGGCTGTTGCGGCGCCCTGCTGCTGGATCTGGGACAGGAAGACGAAGCCCTGGCGATGGCCCGCAAAATGATTGACGCATTCGGGACGATTGAGGTGGATGCCATCGTCGTCAACGCCGCCGGCTGCGGGGCGGTGCTGAAGGACTACGGCTATCTGCTGCGCGACGACCCCGAATACCGCGAGCGGGCGCTCGCATTTTCGGCGAAGTGCAAGGACCCCTCGGAAGTGTTGGCGGAGTTGCCCCCGCGCGCCCCCAGGCATCCGATGCGGTTGCGTGTGGGCTTTCACGATCCCTGCCACCTGCAGCACGCCCAGGGGCTGCGCGAGCCTCCGCGCGCCGTGTTGCGCACGATCCCCGGGGTGGAACTGATCGAGTTGCCGGAGTCGGCTCTCTGCTGCGGTTCGGCGGGTGTCTACAACCTGCTGCAGCCGGAGACCGGCCATCAGCTTGGCCAGCGCAAGGCCGACAACATCATCTCCACGCCCGCGCAGGTGGTCGCCACCGGCAATCCGGGATGCCAGTTGCAGATCAGCGCGCTGCTCAACGAGAAGGGCCGCCCCTTGCCGGTGATGCACTACATGGAACTGCTGGACCAGTCGATCTCGGGCAACGGGGCAGCGAACGGCGACCGCTCCGGATAGGGGCGCGGTCCGGCCGCTGAGCGGCTTCGGCTGCCCTCGCAAACAGTTTGCCCTTTGCTGAAGCCGGCCCGGGGCAGCAACAGCAACGCGACGCGGGCCTCAGAGGCCCGCGCTGTCCGAATACAGCTCTGCCGGGTCACTCCGGCCTTGTCACCCGCTTATTCCAACGTTCCAATATTTGTTAACCTTTCTCGCAGCGTAAGAGCCGCATTGTCGTACGCAGCATTCCT
>Ga0335081_10000772_pt1 | contig 52317 bp, 49 predicted proteins | sample Lox_Sample_35_FD_206713 | JGI IMG/M metagenome (GOLD analysis project Ga0335081, IMG submission 206713) | Soil microbial communities from Loxahatchee National Wildlife Refuge, Florida, United States - Lox_Sample_3.5 | ecosystem: Environmental > Terrestrial > Soil > Wetlands | place: USA... | reverse complement strand
GCGCGCATCCAGCGCGCCGGCAAAGGTGCCCAGCATTCAGCCGCCGAGCGCAGCCACGACATAGTCAATGGTGGCAGCGTGCGGCTCGGGGAGGCGGCTCTCGTCGATGCCGTAGTGTGTGGCGATGCCGCCATGCACGCTGAACATCACGGGCTGCGGCTCTCCCGGCAGGCGCGCCCGCCGCAGCGGTCCCTTCACCCGCTCGATGCGAACGCTGGATACATAGGCGACCTGGGACATGTTGCCCTCCCGTGTGCAGAGCCATTCTATGCGGAGTGAAGCAGGGGAGCCATGATTCCGGGAACTGGCGGGCGCTCACCCGGCGGCGGAGGCTCTCTTCTTCGACGCCCCGGGTTGGCGCGTGTTCGCCAGAGCCCAGCCTACATTGCCCTTCAGGAGCGGACCTGGGCGAGGATGGAGTGCACGATGTTGACCGTGTGCTGGGAAGAAAAGACGCGCTTCAGATTTTCTTTCAACTCGGCTTCGGATTTGATGGAGACGGGATTGATGTAGGTCAAGGTGAGGGGATAAAAGCTGACGCCATGCGATGCGGTGAACAGCTCATAGCGGTAACTGAGGGTGGGAGCTACCAGGCAAAAATGGTGGATGAGCAGAGTGCCACTGATTTGCGTCACTACCTCACCTTTCACCAGCTCCTTCGTTCTTTCGCCCAGCAGCGCCGCCTGCTGCTTGAGAATGGAGACCGGCGTTACCAGGTTCGATTCCGCAATATTCTCCGGCCACAGGTCGTCGGCCATCGCTCCCTCCCTCAGAAATTCAGTTCCAGCAGCACCGGCAGATGATCGGAAGTCATGTCCCTGTTCGGAAGCCCCTGCTCATCGAGCAGGGAGAACTCGGGCACATCGGTGAGGATGCGCACATGTTCGGGCGCGAATCCGCGCAGCAGTTCGGGACGCAGCAATACCTGGTCGAAGACATTCCAGAAGTAGCAGACCGGCTCGCCCGACTCGAAGTAAAAGGTACCGCAGACCTCGCCGCGATCGCCGAGGTGGCCCCACATGGGATTGTAGAAGAACTTGTACTTCTCCTTCTGCACCACGCGCGGCCCAGCGGCGGCGAGGCGGCGGCTCATGACGGCATTCAGGCCTCCGCGTGCCGCCACCATCCCGCTCTCGAAGGGATTCATGTTGAGATCGCCGATCAGGATGGTGCGCTGGTGCCCCTCGCGGTTTTCGACCTCGTCGATCATGCGCGAGAGATTGACCGACTCGAAGACCTGGCTTTCTTCCGAGAAGCTGTACTTGCTGGGCAGATGCGCGGCGGCGAGGAGAATGGTCTGCCGCCCCGGGAGAGTCAGCCGGCGAATCGAGATGCGATGGCTCTCCGCCAGCGGCTGCACCAGGCCCGCGTCGAAGCGCACGAAGAACAGCAGATGTCCGCAATTGCCCCAGGCGTACTGGTAGTGGGGTAGCTTGTCGTTGAGAGTCTCGAGAAGTTCGGCCTTCTCGGTGCGGCACTCGGCCAGAATGAGAACATCGGCGTCAGCACCGCGGGCCACGTGGCGAATGAAGCCGGGAATATCGCGGCGATTGACGTTCCAGAAGAGGAAGCGGAGCATGAGGCAGTGGTCAGTGGCCAGTTTAAACCCGCCGGCGGCGTTGCGGACAGGGGAGAACGGAGAACCGGGCAGCAGGATCGTCGTCGGCGTACTCCCAGGTTAGCCCAACGGAAGGGCGAACCTGGGGCACCAGCATTACTCTCGTGGTAGATCACAAGAAGACTCGCGATTGGGGCGGCAGCAATGATGGGAAGCTCTTCAGGCTGGGTGTCCGCGAATTAGCCGCTATTTACCTACAGCGATTCCTTTGGAGATGCGATCCACAACTGGACCCTGAACGATATCGCTTGCCAACGTAGAGAACGCCTCGTCAACAGTTTTTCTGATTTGAGCAGCTGCGAATTCTTGACAATCCCGATACAGTGAATCGATCCTCTGCTTTAAAATGACCCTGCTCTTCTGACTCCATTCCAACGATGCAGGATAGTTCGCCCGGAAGCTCAGGATTCTCCCCCGTGCACTCCTTAGCATTGTTTCTCGTCCGAGCGAATCTGGGCAGACCCTACGCCAATAGCTACAATTTTGGCATTCGTGAGCGCATCGCCTAGAGTCGTGCGAGAGGAATGATTCCCAGCCGCTCTCAGCTAAAACCAACTCTGTCAATTGATCATCCCGACGTTTCTCGCCGTTACAGCTCCTGCATGCGACGATAACGTTTCCGGGAATGTGCAGTCCCAACCGGAATCGATTCATGCCATCCAAATGCTCGACCGCGACACGATCATTTTCGAGCTCGCGACCGCAATAACAGCAAGTGCTCCCAAAAGTAGTGGCAACGGCTTCAGCATAGGTCACCTCTGTAACGCTCAACCCGAGGGAGCTACTGATCTTTCGGCTGAGCTCGTGCAGAAACATGCTGACTAGTTTATTGGCCACATCAGATTTGGCTCTTGATGTTGCCTTTTGCAGATAAGCTGACACCGGGAAGGTCATGGACGACCCTTCTTATGTGGTGTCTTTCGGGATGGGAGTGAGTCCCGCCCGCTGTTGCCTAGCAGCCAATTGGCATCAACGTTCAACACCGCCGCTAGTGCCTTCACTTCGAAGTCGAATGCACAACGAAGGCCAGTTTCAATCTTCGCTAGCGCAACCCGATCCAGCTGGATTCCTTTTTTAGCTAATCTGCCGGACAACTGATCCTGAGTGAGCGACCGATCGAGGCGCTCGCGAGCCTCTCTGACACGCTTGCCGATAATGTTCCTGTACGGTCGTTTACTGGAAAGAGGAGGCATTCCCAATCTGTGTAGCAGAAACTCACCACTTGAGTGTTCTTTTAAAGAACATCTTGGCCGAATACATGCTTTTGGCTATTCTCAGATGTGGCCGGACGATATTGGAGGCGATAAATGGGTCGAATGCGCGGCGAGAATTCGAGCGAAGCTCAACAGAAGTTGCAAGAGGTCTGTGCAACCCAAACGGCGTTTTGGGAGGCACTTAGCGAATTGGAGGAGCTTACCGGACTAGAACTGTGTAGCGATGTGGATTACGAGGACTATGACTTATCAACATTAAGCGACGCAACTGAACAACTTCAGCATGCGAAGAGATAAAGAGACATTCCCCTTAGTATGCGAACCGCAGGTGCGTTGACTCTGGCGGCGCGAACTGCGCGCTGCCTCCGCTCAGGATGACAAATCAATAACGAACGCATAGACGCGGCGCTGAAGCGCCGCACTACCCAACCTCCTTACGAGCACCCGCTCGTGCTCCCGCAGCTCATACAGCGGTAGCAGCTTCCGTTCCGCGTCATAATCGCGCCGCAGACGGTGCAGACGGGCGCGTCGCCCATGTCGATCAGTTCCTTCAGGGCGTCGGAGGCGTGGATGTGGCCGGTGCGTGCGAAGAGCGACGGTGTATCCGCAGCATAGGGGTCCCTCGACGCGTCGCTTCGCTCCGCGCTCGGGATGCCACCCGAAGGGGCCGCGCTTTCGCCGGGCTGAAGCCCGGCACTACCTGAAGCGCCGTACCCGTTCTCGTCAGGCGTGCCCGGCGGCGGCGCGTTCACGTACTTGGGGCGGAGGCCGTCGAAGAGCGCCTGCTGCTGGCCGGTGAGGAAGCGGAGCTGCAGCCAGCGGAAGATGTAATCCATGATGGACTTGGCGAAGCCGATATCGGGATTGCCGCTCCAGCCGCTGGGCTCGAAGCGGGTGTGCGCGAACTTCTCCACCAGCAGCTTCAGCGGCACGCCGTGCTGCAGGCCGATCGATACGGCGCAGGCGAAGCTGTCCATCAGGCCGCTGACGGTGGAGCCTTCCTTGGCCATGGTGATGAAGATCTCGCCCGGCTTGCCGTCCTTGTAGAGGCCGACGGTGAGATAGCCTTCGTGCCCGCCCACGTTGAATTTGTGGGTGATGGAGAGGCGCTCGTCGGGGAGACGGTGACGGTTGGCCTTGGGCGGAGCCGCCTGCTCATCTTCCGCGGGCGGCTCCGCCGTCCCGGGCTGAAGCCCGGGCCTACCGAGTCCGCTCTCATCTGAATCAACGCCCGGGACGCCGGCCTGAAGGCCAGCTCTACCCGAGCCTGCCGCACCCGAGCCGCCCTTCGCGGTGGCGGAGCCCATGGAGCTGAGCGGCTGCGCCTTCTTGGAGCCGTCGCGGTAAATCGCCACCGCCTTCAGTCCCAGCTTCCATGCCTGCATGTAGGCTTCGGCGATCTCGTCCACCGTGGCCGACTCGGGCATGTTGATGGTCTTGGAGATTGCGCCGGAGATGAACGGCTGCGTGGCCGACATCATGCGCAGGTGACCGAGATAGTGGATGGAGCGCGTGCCCTTCGACGGCTTGAAGGAGCAGTCGAAGACGGGCAGGTGCTCGTCCTTGATGGCGGGCGCGCCTTCGATGGTGCCGGTGGCGTCGATGTAGCTGACGATGGCGTTGGTCTGGTCGGCGGTGTAGCCCAGCTTGAAGAGCGCGGTGGGCACGGTGTTGTTGACGATCTTGATCATGCCGCCGCCCACCAGCTTCTTGTATTTGACCAGCGCGAGGTCGGGCTCGACGCCGGTTGTGTCGCAGTCCATCATGAAGCCGATGGTGCCGGTAGGCGCCAGCACCGTGACCTGGGAGTTGCGATAGCCGAACTTCTCGCCGTGGCGCAGCGCCTCATCCCAGCACTCCTTGCTGGCCTCCAGCAGCGCGGCGGGAACATTGGCGCGGGTGATGTTGTTCACTGAGGCGCGATGCATGCGGATGACATCGAGGAAGGGCTCGCGGTTGAGGTACCAGCCGGGACAGCTTCCGCCCACCCTGTCGCCAGAATCGGGCGACCAGGGTGGGGCACCCGCACCGGGCGTTAACTCCGTTGCGGGCGCGAGCGGCTGGCAGAGCTCGGCGATTTTCGACGACTGCAGATAGGCCTCGCCGCACATGATGGCGGTGACGCAGGCGGCGTAGTCGCGGCCGGCATCGGAGTCGTAGGGCAGGCCCGCGGCCATCAGCAGCGCGCCCAGGTTGGCATAGCCCAGTCCCAGCGGACGATAGTCGTGCGAGTTGCGGCCGATGGCCTCGGTGGGATAGCCGCTGTTGTCCACCAGAATCTCCTGCGCGGTAATCATGACGGCGCAGGCGTGGCGATAGGCCTCGACGTCGAATGTTCCGTTGGGCGCAAACTTCATCAGGTTCAGGCTGGCAAGGTTGCAGGCCGAATCGTCGAGGAACATGTATTCGCTGCACGGGTTGGAGGCATTGATGCGCGCCGTGTTCTTCGAGGTGTGCCAGCGGTTGACGGTGGTGTCGTACTGCATGCCAGGATCGCCGCAGTGCCAGGTGGCGTCGGCGATCTTGCGCAGCAGCTCGCGCGCCTTCCAGGTGGCGACGGGATGGCCGTCCTTCACGGCGCGGGCGGAGAAGTCGCCGTCGCGCAGCACCGAGTACATGAAGTCGTCGGTGACGCGGACGGAGTTGTTGGCGTTCTGGAAGAAGATGGAGGAGTAGGCGTCGCTGTCGGGGCCGTTGCCGTCGTAGCCGGCTTCGATGAGCGCCCAGGCCTTGGCTTCCTCCTTCTGCTTGCACTCGATGAACTCCACGATGTCGGGGTGGTCGATATTGAGGATGACCATCTTGGCGGCGCGGCGCGTCTTGCCGCCGGATTTGATGACGCCGGCGAAGGCGTCGAAGCCCTTCATGAAGCTGAGCGGCCCGGAAGCAGTTCCTCCCCCGGATAGAGATTCTGAAGAGGAGCGCAGCGGCGACAGGTTGGTGCCCGTGCCCGATCCCCACTTGAAGAGCATGCCTTCGGTTTTGGCGAGGGTGAGGATGGAGTCGAGCGAGTCGCGCACGGAGTTGATGAAGCAGGCCGAGCACTGCGGGTTGCGATAGCCGGTGACGCCATATTCGACACGCTGCGTCCCGGGGTTCCAGTGCCAGTTCTGGGCGTCGGAGTTGGGCTCGATGCGGTCGCAGCCGACGTTGAACCAGACCGGCGAGTTGAACGCTGCCTTCTGCTGGAGGAGCAGGTGCGCGAGTTCGTCGTGGAAGATGGCCGCGTCGTCGGTGGTGCGGAAGTAGCCGCCGGCGATGCCCCAGTCGCGGATGGTTTCGGCCACGCGGGTGACCAGGGCGCGCACGCCGGTTTCGCGCTCGGGCGTGCCCAGCGAGCCGTGCAGATACTTGCTGGCCACAATGTTGGTGGCCGTCATCGACCAGTCCTTGGGGACCTCGACGTTCTGCTGCTCGAAGATGACGCCGCCCTGGGAGTCGGTGATCTGGGCGGTGCGCAGCTCCCACTCCAGCTCGTCGTAGGGGGAAACGCCGGCCGTGGTGAAGAAGCGGCGGAAGGTGAGGCCGGGTGCGGTCCTGGAAACGCCGGGGCTCCCGCTCTGCCCGCTTTTGCCGGAGTGGGGTGGAATCTGGCCGGGCGCGGTTTTCGTGGTCGTTGAGACTGCGGCGCTCGTGGTCGTGGTGGTGGTGATGTCGGCCATTCGTGTGCTCCTGAACGGAGATGAATACCGTTATAAATGTCGCGGCATCGAGCTTCCGCGCGCTTTGAAACAGCGTGCCTTCAGGCGCGCCGCAATTCGGTTGAAGGGGCGTGCCTTCAGGCGCGCCGCAATTGCACCCCGCTTCGCTCTGTCATCCCGAGCGGAGCGTCCGCAATTTTTCCACCCGCTTCGCCCGGGGCCCCCGACGAGTGCCGGTTTTGCGCTCGTTGGGGCGGTTGTGGACGCGGCAGTCGAGGGACGTGCTTTTTCTGCGAGGCTGAAGCCCGTTTTTCTACTGTCGCCCCCAAAAGGAACTCGGTTTCTCTAAATCTGCCGCCCAGCTCGCTTCGCCGCAAAGCTTGCGGGGGCCTCTTCTCCCGCCTGGGTATCGTTGGCAGAGAAGAAGCCCCCGGTTCGACCAGCCCAACAAGCGCAATAGCGGCGTTCGTTGGGGACTCCGGTTCATGTCACCGCAAAAATGTCCGCCGGCGGCGCTGACCCTTGGCAACGCAAAACGGCGTTGGCTCGGGACCTGGGCGGGCCGGACGGGCTTATGGATCTGGAAAGGAACACCGCAGATGCCATCGTCTGGGCGATGACTTCGTCGGTCACTACGCGTCCCAACGCAAGGCGAGGGAACGTGTCCTGCTACTCTCTCGAACTACGGGCCGCGCGTCGCTGAGTGCCACGCACCGGAGAGGAACTTCGCCGCCGGAATCACCTCCGCCCAGGACGGCGCTGCTTCCAAACCGGTTTTTCGAACCCTACTCCCGACATCTTGTGGAAGTCAAGGGCTCAATACTACATATTGTATTTTATCACGTCCATATCCGAACCTGATCAGTAACTGCTCCGGACGGGATATCTCAGTCTTGGCCTGTCGCGGCCTGCTCCTCCCGGCTCCCAAAGCCCAGCGGCAGCCTGTTTCGACGCACCTTCGGTCTGCTCCGCGCGCGGCTTCGTCCGTTTCCCGCCCACCTCCACTAAAGAAGGGCGCTGCGCAGCTTATTTCGGACTGTAGCCCTGCCGGCCTGGGCGTTCAACGCCTATTGTTGGTGCAGCAGTGTGGATTGCTGTGGATGTAGAGGAAAACCGGGCTGATTCGGGGTCTTGGCGACGTTGCGTGGCCGCTCCCAACCTCGCCCGGCTCAGCGGCGATGAACCGCCCGGCGTCGCCCGCTCCGCCGCTGTTGCAAGCCTCGCCCGCTCCGCCGCTGTTGCAAGCCTTACCGCCCCGCCGGCGTCGAAACTTTTACCGCGCCGCCCCGCGCTATTGCTGCATCTTCACGTGTATTTCTGCGTCGTGGTCCAGCTTGAACTTCGCCACATTGTAGGATGGCGTCTTGATGACCGCGTGTGGATTGTTCGAGATCCCCCATTGCTCGGTAGGCTTGCCGAGCCAGTTGCGGTCCAGCTTGTGGTTCCGGTTCACGTCGTGCACGATGGATACCGCGTACTCTCCCGCCGGCAGCTTCGGGATCGTGACGGTCACGACCCCCGGATGCGCATCCACCACGACGTCGCGCAGTGCTGCGCCGCGGTCCTCCGCCCAGCCTTTCGGCGAGTTGAAGACCAGCACGCCGATATTTCCATCACGGTTGTCCACGCCCTCCACGATGACCGTCAGCGTGTATCCCTCGCCGCTGGCCGGAGCGCTCTGCTGCGCCCACCCCGGCATGACTGCAACCATCAGTGCAGTAACAATCCAATGTCCGCGCATCGCTCCTCCAATCGTTCTCCGGGCGGCAGCCGTCCTGCATGTGTCGTCGGCAGCACTGTCAGCGCCGTCGCCTTCTCCAGGCCGCCGTGAATGAATGCCGTTATGAACATCTTCCACGCCGCAGTTTACCTTGCATAGGATAAATCCCCGGGAAACATCATCCTCTCTGCTTCCCAAATCGGGAGCGCCGCCTTCATTCCGTCGCCCGACCCGGCTCAAATCCGCCGACGCGGCTTTACGATAAAAGGTTGTCCAAAATGGGAAACGGGAAACGCCCCTCCGCCGCTCCCGCCTCCCCGTTCTCTTTATATCTGTCTTCGCGAGGTCTGCCATGAAAAAGCTTGCTGCCGTCGAAAGTGCCCGCGCAATCATGACCGAAGGAATGGAGTGGGGTGTCTGGAAGTGGCTCATGGAAAAAAAGCGCGTGCGCGCCATCGCCGATGAGGCCCGGGCCGCCCTCGACGATCTGGAGATGAAGGTCAAGCTCACCTGGCCCGACGATCTGAAGATCGCCTACAACCAGCTCGTCTCCGATAACGGCGAGGCCAAGCGCGGCCGCCGTAAGGCAAAAAACCACAAGAATAACAACAAGCCGGCGCCGCTCCCGCAGAACATCGACCCCAAGGTCCTGGCCGCCGTCACGCGCATCAGGGAAGCCGACGACGAAGCCTACAACGCCCATGAGGATGCCGAAGACGTCTTCGCCGAAGCCGAGCGCAAGATGAGCACCGCCATGGCCCGCGAGGGCGCGCGCAAGGCGCTGGAGGCCTACGATCGCCACGAAGCCGCCATCCGCAAAGCCGAGGCCCTGACAAAAGAGAAGTGACTTCGGGCCTTATCAACCTTCGACGGCCGGAGCGCTGAACATTGCAGATAGTGACACCTCCAGGGGAGGCAATACTCCGGGATGTCATCACGAGCGCCTTCTTTTGCGCGCGAGGAATCGGCTGGTGTGGTGCTTGGCGCTATGACGCCACTAGCAATCCGCTGAGGTTCGCAAAGCATAGTGAAGAAGCTGCTGAATTGTCATCACGAGCGAGCTCCAGCTCGCGAGGGATCTGCTTTTCACCAACAGCAGAAAAGTAGGCTGGGTGGCCGGGTCTCGCGGTTTTCCAGACCCGGGTAAATAAGGATCATTGCATGAAGGCTGTCACGGTCGATTTTGAGTACGACAACACCGGCAACGCGACCAACAAGGGCTTGGTGCCCCAGGTTCGCGGCCTCCTTTTGGCTGCTAACCTGGGATCACTGACAGGCGCATCCCCGACGGTGTACTCCTGCTTCATGCCTCGGGGTTTTCATCGATACCACGAATCAAATCGGCGCTCCGAGTCGAAGGATCTCGCAGGATTTACCCTTCCCTTCACCAGCTATAGTGCACGCTGTAGGTCACCGTCTCTTCTCCGTCGGGAGGGATCCTGGCCGTGAACTCTACCGTGTGGCTGTCCTTCTTCACGTAGTCGGTTGAATTTGCGCTGATGATCCAGTTGTCGCGGCGATACATGTGCTCCACCACCTGTACCTGGACGGGCTCTTTCTTGTGGTTGCGCAACCTGATGACGTAGCTCTCATCCAGCCAGCGCTGCTGGTTCTCGACCCTGAATTCGGTACGAATGCGGTCAGCGATGTTGTCGAAAGCGTTGCCGGTGTAGACCCGTATGGTTTCATCTTTCGGCGTGTGCTGGATGCTGTTCTCCCCGATGAACTGCAGCCGGCCGTCACTATCGCGCCGATAAAAGCGCATAACGCCCGCGGGCAGAGGCTTGCCCAGGCGATCGGCCTCAGAGTTGCGGAACTCACGCATGATGTACACGTGCCTGTTGCGGGTGAGCCCGAGGTTGGCATCCAGCGACTGATACTGCCAGTTGCTCCCGGTATATTCGGAGGGCGTCAGCGTGTATCCCTCATAAACATAAAGTCGCCTGGATGGCACACCGGAAGCGCGCAGGAACTCCACTTCCTTGCTCTCGCCGTTCTCCACGGTGGAGGGGCGTTCGAGACTGTAGAGGTGATACTCGTCGAATGCCTTCTCCGTCACTGCCGGAACGGAGACAGGAGCAGCCATTACTTTGGCGTACGCTCCGCCGCCGTATCCCCCGCCCCTGGTGGGGGCAATTTTGTTGATGTCACCGGCCATCAGCTGCAGCCGCGCGTTCTCGAAGGTGTAGCCGCTGCGGTTCTGCAGGCTCACCCAGCCGGTGATGTCCAGCAGATCGCCGGTTTCCGGCGCCACGACGTTGTAGCTGGCCTCCCAGGTCAGCCCGCCGGTGATGTAGCTGATCTCGGCATCAAGTTGCACCGACTTATCGGACTGAAGCTGCCAGTTAAGCGCAGGCCGCAGCAGCGCGGCGTCGCCCATGGACGGGAACAGCGGCTTGCCGGGCAGTCCGAACTGCACCTGGCCTTTGACCTCCACGATGGGATCGATGCTGAAGCGCAGGTCACCGCTGGCGTAGCATGAGGTTCCGTACGGGTTCTCGCCGAAGCAGCCGGTTCCGGCGCGAATGATCTTGCCGCGCACGATGTTCGCCGTGCCGTTGTTCCACGCCTGCAGAAAATCGATTTCCCTGCCTTCGTTGGCGCGCAGCAGCTTGTATTGCGAAAGCGCGTCAGTGCGGTAGTTCTGCTCAACGATGTTCAGATGTACCTTGCCTGCGGGATCGCGCAGGATCACCGAGCTGGGCTCGAGATACGACGTGACGTTGTCGAAGCTGACATCGTTCACGCCTGCCTTGAGCTGCAGTGGAACAGTCTGCCGCACCACTGCGAAGTCCTGGTTGTAAATGGTGAGCGATGGCGCCGATGGATTCTGCTGGCACCATCCCATGGCGGACAACAACAGAAACAACCCACTGCAGCGTCGATACATTTGGGCCTCCGGAGAAACCTCTGTACAGCGCGCCGTAGGGACTGCGTTTAACAAAAGCGCTATCGTGTTAGAACCCGGCCGCGCCTTCCTTGTTCCAGGTACAGGAACGCCGTTGCTGGCCGACCTTGCACATGTTTGCTTGCTGTTGGTGGTTTGGCTTCAGCCGCGCTCGAAGGCGTGCTTCGCGTGGAGCTCTTCGAGGACGCGATCCTTGGCGGTGAGGAGGGGCGGGCGCCCGGCTGGGTGCCCGGGTCTCGCGGTTTTTGAGACCCGGGTAAGTGCGCGTCAGTGTGCGAAGGTCGTCACGTCTCTAAACTTCAACTTCAGCGAAGGCACGGTCACGCAAGCAGCGAGACAAACGTAGGACTACGATGTCGAGGGCTGGCCCGTCGCGACGCCTTGTCACCGGGCCTATAATTGGCAGTGACCGGTTTTTCAGCGCCCTGCCTTCGAATGGGCGCTACCGCGGAGGATCAAATGAATCGGGCTAGCGCGTTGCGGACTCTTCTCCTCGGTGTGGCGTTGGTCACGCTCGCATTGTCAACTCAATCTGCCTTTGCAGGCGTTCATGGCGGTGGAGGCGGCTTCCACGGTGGCGGCGGTGGCTTTCACGGCGGTGGCGGCGGCTTCCATGGTGGAGGCTTCCACGGTGGCGGCTTCCACGGTGGCGGCTTCGGCGGCGGTGGCTTTCACGGCGGCGGCTTCCACGGTGGTGGCTTCCACGGTGGTGGCTTCCACGGCGGTGGCTACTACGGTCACGGCGGCTACTGGGGCGGTCGCGGCTACGGCTGGGGCGGAGGTTGGGGCTATCCCGGTTGTTGCGGATTCGGGCTCGGTCTCAGCTTCAACTTCGGATGGGGTTATCCATACGGATGGGGTTATCCCTACGCCTACGGCTACTACCCTTACCCTTACTATTATCCCTACTATCCGTATTACCCACCTGCCTATTACGGCGCTCCGGTAAGCGCTCCGGCGGCATACTCGGTCACCGCGTCCTACGACGATTCGCCTCCTGGCGATTACCAGGATTACGCTCCCGCAACCCAGCAGCCGGAACTGTCCGCTCCCCAGCCCGCTCCCGGCGCTTCCGTTGCCCGGCCCGCTTCCAGGCCGAATTCACCGACTCTCTACAACGCAACGTACGCTGCGCCGAGGGCAACTTACGGGACCGCTTCCGCTGCTCCGCGCGCGGCGAGTCGGCCTTCGGCTGTGCGACAGCTTCCGGCGATGCGTCCCGAAGTGCAAAATGTCATCCGCGCATTGCATGCCATGCCGCCCGGCGCACGCCAGCGCCAGCTCGACTCCGGCCGCTATAACAATCTCTCGCCTCAGGAACTGAGGCTTGTGCGTTACGCCGCGGATTTGCCGCCGGCCTGAGGGAGTGAGTTGCTGTAACCGCATTGAAAGGGCGCGGCTTCAGCCGCGCCGAACGACGCTAATGAATAAACCCGGCCTTTAGGCCCCGAGGTATGTCTCGTCAGCGGCTAAAGCCGATCTCTTCGGACCACCTTTTCGGCACGCCTGAAGGCGCACTCCCTCCAAAGCGGATATAGCGGCTGTGAAATCGCTCTAGTTCTGCGGCTCAGGCAGCACATACATCAGCACCACCGTTGCTCCTATCGTCAGGAAGAAAGCGGCCCATTGCGGATGAGCTGGCCACATCCTGTGCGTTACACCGAGGAGCCAGGCGGCAATGCCGATTGCGCTGGCCAGCAACGAAGCCTTCAGGGTCTTCATCGGGAATCGGCTCCAGGTCAAGAATACGCTAACGGCGGCGGCAATGTTCCTCGTGTTCTGATTTCAGACTGACTCAATCCGTTTTACCACGTGGCTTGCTGCCCGGCCTCTCGTCCGCTGCCCGCGTCCGCGCCTTTAATCCCCAGCCTGGAATTACGTCTCCGGAACTTTCTCCATCATCTCTCCGTATCTTCCACCGTCAGAGATTTCATACGGCAATGCGTGCCGGGGTCCCCAGGCCGCGCCGCTGTTGCGCGGATTGGGCTGGAGCTGCCGGCGCGGCCGGGAAGGAGTGGAACAATGGACGGAAACATTGTTGGATTCGCGGCCGTAATCATGATTTTCGGCATTCCCATGGCCGCGCTGTACACCTATTACCGGGTGCGCAAGCTGCGCACCGAGGAGCGCCTGGCGGCCATTGCCCGCGGCGTCAGTGTTCCGATGGAGCCCGAACTGTCGCAGGCGGCACGCTCGCGCCGCTCAGGCATCCTGCTGACCAGCGTCGCTATCGGCTACACCATCGCCTTCGCGCTCATCGCGCGCGCCGAACCAGACGCCTGGATGGCGGCAGCTTTCGGCGTCATTCCGCTGGCGGTCGGCATCGGCTTCTTCCTCGATTCAACCCTGATCCGGCGCGATGCCCGCGCGTAGATCGAAGCCCCACTCGGGCGATAGGCCTGGGTGGGGAGCCTCCGGCCGCAATGCTGCAGTAGCCGAGCCGTCTCATAAATGTGTTTTGAAAGGGCGCGGCTCACCGGGGTCCCCGACAGACGCTGCTTTCGCGTCTGCTGGCGTGGCCAAGCCCGTGCCAAAGCTGCTCATACTCGGTTTTGAAAGGGCACGGCTTACCGGGGTCCCCGGCAGACGCTGCTTTCGCGTCTGCTGGGGTGGATCAGCCGTGCCGAAAGCAGCCCGATAGAACATGGGCTTCAGCCCCTGAGGTCCCTCGAATTCGTCCGCTACAGATTATGAGATGAAAGCTGTCTCATAAATGCGTTTTGAAAGGGCACGGCTCACCGGGGTCCCCGGCAGACGCTGCTTTCGCGTCTGCTGGGGTGGCTCAGCCGTCCCGAAACCGCAGCTCTTACCGCTGGGCTTCAGCCCCTGAGGTCCTCGAATTCGTCCGCTACACATTCGCGATGCCTCCGAACTCACTTGCTGGCGGGACAATCCCTGATCATGCGAAAGAACACGTCGTAGATCTCCGCGGTTCTGCCGTCCTCCATCCCCATCCTGCCCGCATACCGCATGCGATTGCCGTAGCCATCCACTCGCTCGCTCGTGGTGTAATTCAGGCTGATGAACCTGATGCCCAGCTCAGCCAGGGTGTACATTTTGCCGTCTTCCGAGCGGCCATTGTGCGCGGTGTCGACCCACACCCGCAGACGCGAAAACACCAGATCGCCGGCATCGATCATTCCATTACCGTTGCCGCCGTTCTCCTTGCGGTCGAAAAATCCGAGCGCAAGGAAACCGTTCGGCTGCCACGGCTCACCTTTGGCTGCCATCGCTGTGGCTTCATCGCCCTGCTGCCTGCTAAGCGGCTGGTTGGTCAGGTTGCCGAACATCTCCCGTCCGGACGCCACATGGAACGTCACCGGCTCCTCGCCGCCTGCTGTTCCCAGGGCTGCCTGCTCTTTCCAGCTCCGAAGGACCTGAAACCATACCTGTGCGTTGGCGTGCTCGTCCTTGCCGGGCACGTGGTCCCCGTGACGGTTCAGCACCAGAAAACCGATATTTCTGTCCGGCTCGGTCCAGGCGATTTCCACCGGCTCGCCCGCATGAATGAAGTCGAAGCTCACGCCATGCTGCACATCGGTGAAAGCCCCGTCGAAGTTCTTGCCGTCAAGGTCGATGACGATGGGACTGCCATACAACTCCTGCCCTGCTACCAGCGGCGCGAAGCCGGAGATGATCAACATCAGCAACAGCAGGCGTTTCATTTCGTGCCCCTGTCAGGCGACGTTCATGCGTGCCCTGGGCCCTGAGCAACGACTCGGGAGACACTCCGTTACTTCTTCACCGCTTCCACGCGAACCAGCAGCGCCTCGGGCGCGCCGTTTGCGCTGGAATATTCCGCGCTGGTGAGTTTTCCGTCGCTCGCAAAGCTGGTGACACTGCGCATCGCCATCTTCTTTCCGCCCATGGAAAACTCGCTGCGATACACCAGCGCCTCCCCTTCAAACTGGCCGGTCTCGACGATCGCTCCCGGAAAACCGTCGCCGAAGACAAACGACTTGTACGCCTTCTCCTTCGGGTCCCACGTCATCACGATGACGCCTTCAAATTCCCCGGCCGGCCCTTTGGAATGAAAATGGTTGAAGATGGAATTTCCGCCCGGCCCCGGTTCGCTGGTGTACACGCCGGTGTTGACTGCGCCGCTGGGAAACATCGGCGACTTGGGATAGGTCTCGGTATAGGTCCATGTGCCGGCATAAAGCTTCGCCAGGCGCTGCATCTCCGGCGGCGGAAGGGCCGGCGGCTTATGTTCCTGGGCCACCGCATTTGGCGGAAACGGAATGGCCGCAGCCAATCCCAGCAGGACGACTGCAGCAGGAACAGCAAACCGCGTTGCACGAACCATGACTCCTCCGTCAGACCGGTTCACCGGAACGCTGTGGCAATGCATTCTTCCAAATGCTGCCGCCCCAGGCAAGGATTTTGCGCCTGCTCCTGGCTCATAATCGGTTTTGAAGGGGCACGGCCTACCAGGGCGCCCGGCAGACGCCGCTTTCGCGTCTGCTGGGGTGGATCAGCCCGTGCCGAAATCGCGGCTCTTACCGCTGGGCTTCGGCCCCTGAGGTCTCTCAAATTCACCGCTACGGATTTACGTGATGGATCCTGGATGCAATCTCGATCCCGGCACCGCTCACACGGATGAAATGCCCAGCAAAGCAGGAGGACGCCCAGTACGGAACCCAAAATTACTTATGCAATGCGAATTCATTGTCACTTAAGCTAACCACCCACGGCGGCAGACTCACCTATGGCGTGATCTCCCAAACCACGCCATAGCCCGTTCCACCATACGCGGTCGTTCCGTAGATATCTCCATCTGTATCGAGCGCTATCCCGCCGACCGGACATGCTCCATCACTTCCCCCTGCAAAGTCATAGAGGTCAGTCTCTGTCCAGCCGCTTTGGGTGCGGGTCAACTTGAATACGGAGCCGTTCCCATGTGCGCCTCGCGCGCAGGTGGTGCCATAAAAGCTGCCATCTTGCCCCTGCACTACGCCGCTGAACGGACCTGTGCCGGCCGGGCCGCCAAAGTTGTATAGAAGGCTGTAGCGCCACTGACCGTCCGATGGGGACAGCCGGTATGCCGCGTTGCCAAGGTTCTCAACTTCGACTCCGAGAGTTGTGCCAACGAGGTCTCCCGTGGCATCGAGGATGACACCACCCTGAGCATTCTGGGAGAAAGGAAATGTGAATAGAACACTTTCACTCCATCCCGGGCCAGCAGGTGTGAGTTGATAGACCACCGGAGCATAGTTGTTGTCGCTGGTCGTGCCGTACAGATTGCCGGCGCTATCCAGAACCACGCCACTTAACGGATTCCCACCCGCCTCGCGTCCGGGGAATTCGTATGCCATCAAACCGCTGCTCGTCAGCTTGAATACCGTACCGCAGGAACCGTCGTTACATGCGGCTCCGCCCTGGTACGTCGTTCCGTACAGGTTGCCGGAACTATCAACGACCAGGCTTCCGTAGGCGGGAAAGCAGCCATCGGCGCCGCACGTGAACTGGTAAAGCTGGGTTTCCGTCCAGGGAGCCAGCACATTGCCCCCAGTGTGCGGCCCGGGTTGCAGTCTGAAGATCGTGCCCGCCGCCTGGCTCGCTCCCAAAATCGTCGTTCCATACAGGGTTCCGTTCACGGCTATGGTGACCCCTGCATAAGGAGTTGAGCCGTCCTCGTTTCCCTGAAAGCTGTACAAGGGCGCAAATGTCCATGAGGCGCCCCGATGTGTAAGCCTGAAGGCCGTACCACATCCCGTCGGTGTGCAGTTATTTCCGGTATAGCCACCGGCAGATGCCGTTCCGTAGAGATTACCCGCGCGATCTGATGTCAGTCCGCCGTAGGGTGTGGCGCCATCTGATCCGCCCGTGAAGTTGTGCAGCACGGTGGGTGTCTGCGCCAGTGCGGGGTTTTTCACACAGCCGAAAAGCAGGACGCATGCAAGAAACCTCACTGTCACCAGACGCCGCTGCCGAATAACATTCACGGCGTGAACTCCCAGACGACACCGTTGCCATAGGCCCCGCCCTCAATGGTAGTGCCGTAGAGATTACCGTTTGCGTCCAGGGCCACGCCCGCCTCCGGATATGTGCCGTCGTTACGACCAGTGAAGCTGAAGCTGTAGAGTGTTGTGTAGGTCCAGCCCCCGCTGATATGTGTCATCCTGAAGATCGAACCGGTTCCATTAGCGCCGTCGCAGGTCGTCGCGCCGTAGAGGTTCCCCGCCGCGTCGATGACAAGGCTGCCCAGCGCTCCGCACGGCTCGATGCCCCCTCCAGAACCGTACAACGAAGAATAGCTCCAGGCCCCGTTGAAAGGGGTCAGCTCAAAAATAACTCCTGAACCGTCAGCGGTAGCGCCGTAAAGGTGGCCCGATGCATCACGGGTCAATCCGGCATAGGGAGAAGCTCCGTCGCTCGGGTCGGTGAAGCTATAGAGAAAACTCTCCGCCCAGCCCACGCCTGTCAGGTACGTTAACTCGTAAACGGCGCCAAAACGGCCGTCACTCCCGCCCTGCAGTGTCGTGCCATACAGGTTGCCTGCATTGTCGAAGATCACGTTGCTGTAAGGCAATGCTCCGTTAGGGCCTGAGAAATTGTAGATCACACTCTCCGTCCAGCCGCCGGCGGAAGGCGACAACTCGAACACGGTGCCTGGGCCATACCTGCCGCCGCCGGAAGTCGTTCCGTAGAGATTTCCCGCCGCATCGAAGGTTACGGCGGCATAAGGATTCACTCCGTCCGTGCCGCCCCGGAAGGAGTACAGCACTTTTTCGGTCCAGGGCGCGAGAGGATTCGGCGAAATGTGGACAGGGGGTTTCAGATTGAAAACCGCTCCCTGGTCGTAAGTGCCGCCGGCATAGGTCGTGCCGTAGAGGCTGCCGTCCGGACCGAAGACTACCCCGGCATAGGGAACGGCCGCGTCATGTCCTCCACCGAAATTGTAAAGCGGAGCAAATGTCCAGCCACTGTTGGTATGGGTCAGCTTGTAAACCACGCCGCCGCCGTTGCCACCGTTCGCTGTCGTTCCATATAGATTCCCGCGGCTGTCGAGAGTCACACCTGCATAAGGATTCGCCCCATCGGCTCCGCCGCTGAAGTTGTGCAGTACGGTCAACGTCTGAGCGCCCGCCGTACTCGCCAGGAGTGCCAGCGCACAAATGATCGTCCCCGCGGACTGAGGTATCGCCTCCCACGCTCTCGGGATTGGTTTGGTTTTGTGGGCCGAATTTGGCATCTTCATCCCCTTCGCCTGGCGCGGCCTTTGCTGTTCATATTGATCACCAATCCGAACAGCCCGCCCGCGCTCCGGGAATACCGATGCCGAAGCGCTTGCCAGTTGCCGCCTAGTCGTAATACTCCAGCCCCAGGTGTGTGATCATCGCTTCGCCCTTCAGGTGGCGCAGCGTGTTCTTCAGCTTCATCGACTGGATGAACAGGTCGTGCTCCGGATACAGTCCCTCGGCCGTCATCGGCGACTTGAAGTAGAAGCTCAGCCACTCCTGGATGCCGATGCCGCGCAGCTCCGTCGAGCGCTTCGCCAGGTCCAGAAACAGCACCAGGTCGAGCACGATCGGTGCCGCCAGAATCGAGTCGCGGCACAGAAAGTCCACCTTGATCTGCATGGGATAGCCCAGCCAGCCGAAGATGTCGATGTTGTCCCAGCCTTCCTTGTTGTCGCCGCGCGGCGGATAGTAATTGATCCGCACCTTGTGGCAGATGTTGCCGTAAAGCTGCGGATACAGCTCCGGCTGCAGAATGTGCTCCAGCACCGACAGCTTCGACTCCTCCTTGGTCCGGAACGAGCCGGGATCGTCCAGCACCTCGCCGTCGCGGTTGCCGAGGATGTTGGTGGAGAACCATCCGTTCAGCCCGATCATGCGCGCCTTGAAGCCGGGCGCAAGGATCGTCTTGATCAGCGTCTGTCCGGTCTTGTAGTCCTTGCCGCAGATGGGCGCCTGCATCTGCTTCGATAGCTCCTGCATCGCGCGTATGTCCACCGTGAGGTTGGGTGCGCCATTGGCAAAAGGCACGCCTTCCTTCAGCGCCGCATAGGCATAGACCATCGACGGCGCGATGCTTTCGTCATTGGCGTGCAGCCCCTTCTCGAACTCCGCGAGCGACTTGTGGACCCTCCCCGCCCTGATGAACGTCTCCGTCGAGCCGCACCAGATCATCACCAGCCGTTCGGCGCGGCTGGAGCGCTTGAAGTCGCGGATGTCGTCGCGCACCTGCTCGGCCAGCTCCATCCTGTTCTTGCCCTTCTTGACATTGGGACCGTCGAGCTTCTTGACGTAGTTTTTGTCGAATACCGCCTTGCGCGGCCTGATCGACGACAGGAACGGCTTCACCTGCTCCAGCAGCGAGCGATCGAGCACGCCCGCCTTTCCGGCGGCGGCGTACATGTCGTCCTCGAAAATGTCCCAGCCGGTGAAGACCAGGTCGTCCAGCCCGGCCAGCGGAACGAAGTCCCGGATCTTCGGCGAGCGCCCCTCGGTACGTTTGCCCAGCCGGATGGTGCCCATCTGCGTCAGCGAGCCGATAGGGCTGGAAATGCCTTTGCGTACTGCTTCCACGCCCGCGACAAACGTGGTCGCGACGGCCCCCATGCCGGGAATCATCACTCCCAGCTTTCCTCTTGCCTGAGCGATCTCTCCCGCTCCCGCCTTACCTTTTTCTGTCGGCATGTATCAATCCGTTTCTGAAGGGTTATCGTGAAGAATATATGGCTATGCAAAATTGCTGGAACTCATTCCGCAACTGCTCAAGGTCTGTATCAGCGCACGACCTTACAGGCTGCTAAAAAAGTCGCTATTCGGCTGCTTTGAAGGGGCGCAGCTTTAGCTGCGCCGTCAAAAGTCCTTTACTTTGTTATTTTGTCAACCCGAGCGGGCTTTAGCCCGCGAGGGCTCTCCTTTGCGGAGTTTTTCAGCCGTGCCCTTACTCGTGCCGAAAGGGTCGACCTGGGGAAGGGGCTTCAGTCCCCAAAGAATCCTCTCCGCCTAATACAATTTCTCCGGAACGAGCGAAATATAGACTGACTATCTTCTCGTATTGAGGCCACGCCCGCAATTCTTGTGCTTCGAATGGCGCGCTTTGCCTCCCATGATGCAATCCAGGGGATTCGGCGGAAAACCATGGCTAACGAAAAAATCGCAGTAGTAACCGGAAGCTCCAGCGGCATCGGCCTGGTCACCTCGGTCGAGCTCGCATTAAACGGATATGGGGTCGTGGCCACCATGCGCGATCTGGCGCGCAGTGGCCGCCTGGAAGACGCCGCGCGGAAGGCCGGCGTGCGCGACCGTCTGGACCTGCGGCGCGTCGATATCACCGAAACCGATTCCCTCCCCGAGGCCGTGAACGGCATTGTCCGCGACCACGGCCGCATCGACGTGCTGGTGAACAATGCAGGCTTCAGTAGCGCCGGCTTCGCCGAAGATACCAGCCTAGCCGAACTTCGCCACCAGATGGAGACCAACTTCTTCGGCAACGTCGCCATGACCAAAGCCGTGCTGCCCATCATGCGCCGGCAGCACGCGGGGCACATCATCCAGATCAGCTCCGTCGGCGGGCGGGCATCAGCGCCCATGCTCGGCAGCTATAACGCCTCCAAGTTCGCTCTGGAAGGCTGGAGCGAGGCGCTGCGCATCGAACTGCATTCGCTCGGCATCCGCGTTGTCCTGGTCGAGCCCGGCGACTACGACACCGACATCTGGGAGCGCAACGTCGTCATCAGCCGCCAGGCGAGCGATCCCAACTCGCCCAACCGGGAGCGCAGCCGGCGCTTCGCCGAGTTCGTGAAATCGCGCGCCGGCAAGCGTCGCGATCCGCGCGAGGTGGCGCGCCTGATTGTGCAGATCGCGAACCATCCCGATCCCAGGCTGCGCTACCTCATCGGCCCCGACGCCAGGATGCATCTCCTGTTTCGCGCGCTCGCGCCCTGGCGCCGTTATGAGCGCATCCTGGCCAGGGCCACCAGGATTGATTGAGACCTTCACCATCTCTTGCAGCACAGCCCTCTCCTGTGTTCATCTAACTTCCCATGGCCCTTGAGGAATACAAACGCAAGCGCGATTTCAGACACACTCCCGAGCCGCCGCCCAAAGTTGCCAAAGGCGGCCAGCGCCGCTTCGTGGTGCAGAAGCACCGCGCTTCACGCCTGCACTACGATTTTCGTCTCGAGATGGACGGCGTGCTGAAATCGTGGGCCATTCCCAAAGGGCCCTCGCTCGATCCCGCTGACAAGCGCCTGGCCATGCAGGTCGAGGACCATCCCGTTTCCTACTTCGACTTCGAAGGCATAATCCCGCCGGGCAATTACGGCGCGGGCACTGTCATGGTCTGGGACATGGGTACATGGGAGGCGCTGGGCGATGCCTCGCAGATGCTGCACAAGGGCGACCTGAAATTCCGTCTCGATGGCCAGAAACTCAAAGGCGAATTCGCGCTTGTCCACATCAGGTCACGCCGTCCGGACAGCAAAGGGACGGAGTGGCTGCTCATCAAGCATCGTGACGCTTACGTGCAGCCGGACTACGACATCGATCGCTACGACTCCTCGGTCCTGACCAAACGCTCGCTGAAGGAGATCGCCGGCGACGAAGGCTCCGCCGAGTGGGAAAGCAGCCGCAAGGCCTCCCGGGGCCGCACCTCCGTCAAAACCGACTGGCTCGCCGAATCGATTGCCAAAGCCGATGCGAAGAAGGGCGGCAGGAAAACCGCCGCGGAAACCCGGGCAGCCACTTCACGGGCCACCGGAAATACCAGCGCCCCGAAACGTGCCCCGGCCAAAGCCGCGGCCTCTGTCGCCGTAAAAAAAAAGTCCCCGCCAAAACGGCGGGCGTAGTTCCTCAACCGTCAGCTATCGGCCGCAAGGCGCCGATGCCCCGCATCATCCGTCCCATGCTGGCCACCCTCGTCGATAAACCGTTCGACGATGACGATTGGCTGTACGAGGTCAAGTGGGACGGCTACCGCGCGGTTGCGTTTATCGAGCGGGGCACGGTGCGGCTGGTCTCGCGCAATCAGAACGACCTCACCAAAGCCTATCCCGAACTGCACGACATCCCTCATTCCATCCGGGCGGGCACCGCAATTCTCGACGGCGAAATTGTTGCCCTCGACGAGCAGGGCCGCTCTTCCTTCAGCCTGATGCAGCAGCGCACCGGAGTGGGCGAAGGCGGCCGCCGCATCCGCCGCACCCGCGACGACATTCCCGTCGTCTACTACGTCTTCGACCTGCTGTACCATGACGGCTACGACCTGATGAATGTCGATCTCGAAATGCGCAAGCAGGTGCTGGCCTCCATCCTTTCCTCAGGCGATCTCATCCGCTACTCCGATCATTATCTGGGCCAGGGAACGGCGCTGTTCGATGCGGCGGCCGAGCGCGGGCTGGAAGGCATCATCGCCAAGCGCCGCGCCAGCCGCTACCTGCAGAAGCGCAGCCGCGAATGGCTGAAGATCAAAATCGTCCGCCGCCAGGAGTGTGTTATCGGCGGCTACACCGATCCTCGCGGCTCGCGCGAAAACTTTGGCTCGCTGGTTCTGGGACTCTACGACGACAAGGCGCGGCTGATTCCCGTCGGCCAGGCGGGCAGCGGCTTCACCGAAAAGACCCATGCGGAAATGTGGAAGCGGCTGCACGCGCTCGAAACCAGCCGCAATCCCTTTTTTGGCAAGGTGGAGAGCGACCGCCGCCTCCACTACGTCAGACCCGAGATGGTGGCCGAGATCAGGTTCACCGAATGGACCCACGAAGGGCAGAGCGGCGCCATCAAAATGCGCGCGCCGGTCTTTCAGGGATTACGCTTCGACAAAGAGCCCCGCGAGTGTCGCATCGAACGCCCCGCCAGCGCCGCTAGCGAGGTGAAGAAGGCGGAAGAGGGCGAGCCGGATTAGACAGGTTCTTCAACCCGAAACAGGAAGCGACTCTGGACTGGTGTGGAAGGGATCGATAACGATTACCCCGTCCAGATTCTGCTCCGCCTGCAGGTCTTCGGTAAGCAGATAGCGGCACGAGGACACTTTCGCGGCCGCGACAATCATCGCATCCCAGAACGAGAGCCGGAAACGGTCCTGAATTTTCCACGCTCGTTCCAGCAGCGCGGCATCGGCGCTTACGGGATGCCATGTCAGCAGATCGCGCACTTCGCCTCTGGCCGCCTCCGCCGCCGATGGCCACTTCTGGCAAACCTTTACATAGAATTCCTGCAGCACCTGAAAGCTGATCCTGCCTCGACGGCTCCTCCACAACTGCTCACGCCATATCCTCGCCGCCCTTTGCTTTTTCGGGTTGGCTTCATCAAGGGCGTAAATCAGCACATTGGTATCAACGAAGACGGGCGCGGTCATGGGCTTCATCGCGGGAGATATACCGGCCATCGGTTTTCAGAAAGGGCTTTCGGGCCAGCGCCCGCCGCATTGCTTTCTCATAAGCATCTGCTTCGGTCATGCGCTCTTTGAGAATGTCCGCCAGAAAACGTGAGACGCTCGTATCCCTCCGGGCTGCTTCCACCCGGGCCCAGCGGGCGACCGCTTCCTCGAGCGTCACCGTAACATTGCGCAGAGAGGATTTCATGACACGATTGTAGTGTATCACGAAGTTCGTGCAATCGCCTACTTTATATCCTTCACCGGCAGCAGCGAGCCGTACTCGTGTCCGCTGCCGTCAACCGCACGGGCGATGACGGAGCTGAACCCCTCGCGCAGTTCGGGATATTTGCCCACCACCGCCTTGATGAGCGCCATGTTGTCCTGGAAAGCCACGCCCGAATTCGCGGCATCGGGATTTTCGTAGCGGATGCGCAGGTCGAGATTGTTGTCCACCGGCACGGCCGTCAGTTCGGTCACGCGGAACGTCTTACCGTTCGCCGCAATGCTTAGCGGAGAGTTACCGTTCGGCAGGTCACCGGGGCGCGCGCCCTGCATCTCCTGGGCAATCTTGTCGAGCTGCGGCGTGCTCATGAAGTTCACCGGCGCGCTCAGGTCCCACGCCGTCAGATAGTAGAACCAGGCGTTGTGCAGCTCCCCTTTGCTCTTGTACTCACGCGCCTTCGTCAGGTACCACTGCCCGTCGTGACCTCCGATGGAATCCAGCCGCGGGTAATAGCCCGCCAGCTTCCATGCTCCTGCCACGTTCTGCAGGATCAGCGTCAACGTGATCGGCTCCTTGCCGTTGACCTTCTGGATCGCCACCGCGTATCGGCCGGGCGGCAGATTCGGGATGGAGAACGCCAGGCGGTCGGGCGAGTTGTAGATCCCGCAATAGAAATCCGCCCTTTGCAGCGGCGCTTTCGCATCGGAGGCATCCAGCAGGTAGCTCCCGGTCACCGTTGACGATCCCTCGGCGAAGTATTGCTTGTTCGTAACTACCGCCTGCTCGATGGAGCTGAACTCCCCCGTGATGGCCGGTATGGCGTTCGCCTTCAGCCCCGCCACATCGCCGTTCTTGGACATCTCCAGATATCGCCTGGCGGCGCCTTCGATAGCGCTCTTTGTCGCCGTGTCGAGATCGGGTCCGGTGGAGCACGTCTGCGCCCGGACGTGCGGGCAGGCGGCCAGTACGGTCAGCAATGTCAGCAGTTGGAAGGCGTACCGGCGAACTCGGGGACGCAGAGGAGAAGTTTCATTCATGGCGCTACCCAAAACAGGATTGACTCTGAATTCTAGGATGCTGGCGATGCGCTCTCAGCCGCTCAGCCGCCCGGAATACCCGGAAATCTTTTAGCCGCATTCAGGCTACGGTTTAAAATAGATGAGGCGGCCAAACCGTTCGACCGGCATCGCCGTCCAAAGACATATGCTACGCTTCCGGAAAACTTCTGCCTGTACCGCGCTGCTTGTGGCCGCAGTCCTGTCGGCCGGGCTGGCCGGCGCGCAGTCGGCGACGCCCCCGCCGAAAGCCTCGCCTGGCGCTATGGTCGCACCGGCAGCAACAGCACAACCGTCCGCGGCAGCCGCGCAGACGCATAAACCGCGGGCGCGCCACACGAAAGCTGCCGTGCCGGAAACGCCTCCCGTTCCCCCTGCTCCTCCCACGCTCGAGCAGTCACCGCCCGTTGCTCCCACGGTCAGCTTCCAGAACGGGCAACTGAGCATTAATGCTCCCAACTCCACGCTTTCGCAGGTATTGCGCGCGGTGCAGCTGAAGACCGGCGCTGCCATGGACATTCCTCCTGGAGCCGGCAGCGACCGGGTCGTGGCGCAGCTGGGACCGGGGCAGCCCCGCGACATCCTCAACTCGCTGCTGAACGGATCGAAATTTGACTACATGATTCTCGGCGTCGCCGGCAATCCCGGGGCCGTGCAGAAGGTCATCCTGACGCCTCGCCAGGCGGGCGCCACCAGCCTTGCTTCCGCCCAAAGCAATCCGCCGCCCCGCCAGGCTGCGTCATCCGAAGACGAGCCCGGGGAGGAAGGTGTTCCGATTGCAGAACAGGAACCGGAATACCCCAACCAGTACCAGAATCCTGACCAGCCGCCTCCGCCGCCAGGCGGTTTTCGCCGCACCATGCCACCGGGACAGTTCAATCCCCCGGGACAGTTCAACGTGCCGCAGAACTCCTTCAACAATGGCGCGCAGCCGCAGGGTCAGGCCAAGACTCCGGAACAGCTGATGCAGGAACTGCAGCAGATGCAGCAGCAGCAGCAGATGTATCAGCAGCAGCTCAATCCTGCCAATCAGAACCTGCCGCAGCAGTGACACCGAACTCTTGCATCCGGCGTTGAAGGGGCACGGATCACCGGGGTCCCCAGCAGACGCCGCTTTCGCGTCTGCGGGGGGTGGATCAGCCGTGCCGAAATCATAACTCGGCTTTAAAAGGGCACGGCTTCAGCCGTGCCGAAAGCTGTCCCTATTAAACATGGGCTTCAGCCCCCGAGGTATTTCGAATTCGCCCGCTACGGATTTATGAGGCGGGTCCTAGGCAGTGACACCCATCTGCGCCAGCTCGCGCAGCGACTCCGCGTAGGGCTCGCGCACAACACCACGCTCGGTGATGATGGCCGAGACATACTGGTGCGGCGTCACATCGAAGGCGGGATTCTCCACCCCAACGCCATCGGGGGCAATCTGCCTGCCGGCAAGATGCGTCACCTCCCGCGGTGAACGCTGCTCGATGGGAATCCGGCTGCCATCGGGGGTGTTCAGATCGATGGTGGAAAACGGTGCCGCGACGTAAAACGGAATGCCGTGCTCCCTGGCCAGTACCGCCACCGGGTAGGTGCCGATCTTGTTGGCTACGTCGCCGTTGGCCGCAATACGGTCGGCCCCCACGATGACGGCATCGATCTTTCCCTGGCGCATGATGCTTCCGGCCATGTTGTCGGAGATCACGGTGGTGGGAATGCCGTCCTTCATCAACTCCCACGCCGTCAGACGTGAACCCTGCAGGAACGGGCGCGTCTCGTCGGCGAACACCTGCAGCCTCTTGCCGGCAGCGACCGCCGCCCGGATGACGCCGAGCGCGGTGCCGTAGCCGCAGGTGGCCAGCGCTCCGGCATTGCAGTGGGTCAGGATCCCGCCGCTCGCCGGCAGCAGGACCGCGCCGTTTCGGCCCATGGCCTGATTAGCGGCGATATCTTCCGCGAGCATGCGCTGGCCCTCGGAAATAAGTTCCTGCTTGATCCGCGTAATGGGCTGCCCGCTGAGCTCTTCCAGCTTGGTCCGCATGCGTCGGATGCCCCAGAAGAGGTTGACCGCTGTCGGCCGCGTCGCCGCCAGCACTTCGGCAATGTGGTCGAAGTCGCGCTTCAGGTCGGCAGAGTTCGACGCCTGCGAGTCGCGCACTCCCAGCGCAACCCCCATCGCTGCTGTGACGCCCAGGGCTGGCGCGCCACGCACAACCATGGTCCGGATAGCCTCGGCAACTTCTTCGTACGTCCGGCAGGTGACGTACGTCTCTTCCGTGGGCAGCTTCGTCTGGTCGATGAAGCGCACGCCCGCGTCCGTCCATTCCAGAGTTTTGATCATTTCGCCCGGAACTATGCCTTCCGCGCCTGCGCTTCCAGCTGAACCAGTTGCACGGGGTATCCATCGGGATCGGTGAAGATGCCCAGCCATCCAAAATCTTCGTGGATCGGCTCCAGCATCATCGCCACACCCTTCGATTTGAGCTCCTGCACGACGCCTTGAATGTCGGAGACCTGGAAGCCGAAGGTGCAGCCCAGGGTCGGCGAAACCTTGCTGCACTGCGACTCCGGGTGCAGGCCGAGGGTGATGTTGCCGGCCGACAGCGAACTCCATTCCGGCGTGTGAATCTCCAGCTTCAGGCCTACCACGTCGCGGTAGAAGGCAACGCCGCGATCCATATCTTTCACGATGAGCATTATCGTGGTGAGCTTCCCGATCACAAGTACCTCCTCGATCTCGAGACTATGGCCGGTGCACCTCGCAGCGGTTGCCGGGGACATTGGTCACCGCCGGGCGCTCGCAAGGGCCACCAACCCGCACACACCGCAAGAAGGATGAAGTGCGATTGCTGCTTGCGTTATTTCATGCTCCGCTCGAATGTCAATTGCGGCCGTCGAGCGCATGTCAGGTAAGTTCGGAGTCGAGTCCCTGGCGCAGAACCTGCCCAAAGCTTGCCGCAGCCTTGTCTAGGATAGAGCAAGCCGTCAGCGAGTCGGATGCTGCCATAGCCAACAAGGCTTGTAGTTGCGGCATTAACTGTTTCTGTACTCGATCTGCCGTTTTGGCAGTAATCGGAACATCTTCCCAAGCCCTAACGATGTTGTCAGCGGTGGTGGCGATGGTAAACAGAACCGCAGGGTGGGAGACAACGACATCTTCTTGCAGCAGGGCCAGACACAAACTGCTTACTTCGCGGAGATTATCTACAAAGAAGCCCCTGTTAAGAGTGGATCGGATTTCGTCGTATCTCTGGGACAATTGCCACGCTCGATATCTGAACGGAAATCATCGAGAGTATATAAGGGAATATAGTTCGCTACCTCAGCTTTTATCCGGTCCGCGCCGCCTTCCAGGCGATCTATGATCGTGATAACCGCAAGTATCCGACACCCGGCCTGCTTTGCCGCTGTAACAGCCTGCAATACGGAGCCGCCACCAGTCACAACATCGTCCACGATAACGACGCCGGAACCGTGAGCGGGAACATTTTCAATGACACTCCTGGTTCCGTGTTGCTTGGGTTCTTTTCGAACATAGAAGCCATCAATACGCTTTCCGTGCTCAAGAGCACACATCATAACTGCGCCGATTATTGGATCAGCACCGTGAGTCAACCCTCCAATCGCAATTGGCCATTCTGGAAGGTCCTGAATTTCATGCAACACTGCCTCACCTATCAATTCGGCGCCCTCGGAGCTTAATGTAACCCGCTTGCAGTCAAAATAGTGGTTTGACTGAGCCCCACTGCTTAAGGTAATCGGACCCAGAATGAGAGATCGCTGAACCAGCATCGACCTCAGGGCCTGCTTCGTGTGATCAGCTTCCATGCGGTCGGATACTAGCATGACATGTGGCTGTGGATGCCTGTGAATAAAAAGCCTTATCTCTGTTTAGACTATTGATACCCTAGTCCTGATCGTCTTTTTAATGCTAACAGAATCCTCTACCAGAGTCCCGCTTCAGCCGGCAACTTTCTCCAGATGTCGGAAGTGGTCACTGCCCAGCCACAGCGCCGTGAACAGTGCCAGGTTGTAGCCGCAGTGCATGAGGAAGCAGCTAGCCACTGACTTCGTGCGCACCCGCACCACCGTGAACACCACTCCCACGACGAAAATGCTGAGCACCGGCGCCCAGGCGTAACCGAGCTGGGCGCCATGAATGGCGGCAAATCCCGCCGCCGTGAGCAGCACTCCCACCACGACGCCGAAGGCGCGATCCAGCAGCGGATACAGTAATCCCCGGAAGAACAGCTCCTCGAGCAACGGTGCCAGCGTGATCCCGAATGCCGCCATCATGTAGGCGCTGGTGGCATCGTGAAAGTAGGTGTCCATGGGCAGCGACTTCGGTATGGGCAGGAACCGCGCCAGGCCCTCCACCACGATGGCCAGCACCACCCCGCCAGCCATGAACGCCGGCGCAACCGCCCCAGGCCACCTCCAGCGGATGGCCATCGCAAACCGCTGCCGGGAGCGGCTGCGCACCATGAGGAAGATGAAGATGAGGACGACAGGATAGGCGGTAGCCTGGGCGGCGATGACGATCTTCGCGTTGGTGGTCAGATCGGTGAAGGGGGCGTGCCTGTACGCCGGAAAGCTGTGCGCCACCAGAAGCGCGGCCACCGTAAACACGAAAATGGCCAGCAGCGTCAGGACGAGGGTCGCAGCCACGTCCCATCCCGACCAGGCCGGAAACGGCTTCTCCTCCGGCGCCGAAACCGCCTGCTCGGGCGCCGCCAATGCTCCATCGCTCGCCGCGGGTACCGATGCGCTCTCCCCCGCCAACTGATCGGGTAACGGATTTGGTGTCAGGGACATGAAATTATTCGCCGCATTGCTTCCCTCCGGCCTCCGGCGCAGCTGCCGCAACCGTTTCGGTGCCGGTTTTGCTATTGGACGCCGCCGGCAGCACTTTGGCTAGTATTTGTCCGGTGTACGATCTTCTCACCCGCGCCACCTGCTCCGGCGTGCCCTGGGCTACCACCCGGCCGCCATCCTCGCCGCCTTCCGGGCCCAGATCGATGATCCAGTCGGCATTGCGGATCACGTCCATGTTGTGCTCGATGATGATGATACTGTTACCCAGATCGGTCAGCCGGTGCAACACCTCCAGCAGCTTGCTCACGTCGTCGAAGTGCAGCCCGGTGGTGGGCTCGTCCAGCAGATACAGCGTCTTGCCGGTCTGCCGCTTGCTCAGCTCGCGCGCCAGCTTGATGCGCTGCGCCTCCCCCCCGGAGAGCGTCACCGCCGACTGTCCCAGGTGAATGTACCCCAGGCCGACATCCACCAGCGTCTGCAGCTTCTGCCGGATCTGCGGAATGTTCTCCAGCAGCGGCAGCGCATCGGCGACCGGCGTCTCCAGCAGATCGGCGATGGAGAAGCCCTTGTACTTCACCGCCAGCGTCTCGTGATTGTAGCGCTTGCCGCCGCACACCTCGCACAGCACGTACACGTCGGGCAGGAAGTTCATCTCGATGCGCCGCTGGCCTTCGCCCTGGCAGGCCTCGCAGCGTCCGCCCGCAACATTGAACGAGAAGCGGCCCGCCCGGTAACCGCGCTCGCGCGACTCCGGCAGCATGGAGTAGAGGTCGCGAATGGCCGTAAACACGCCGGTATAGGTCGCCGGATTCGAGCGTGGCGTGCGCCCGATCGGCGACTGATCAATGCGGATGACCTTGTCGATGAACTCGGTCCCGGTGATCGCCTTGTGCTCGCCCACTTCCTCGCGCGAGCGGTAAAGCGCGTTGGCCAGCGCGCGATACAGAATGTCGTTCACCAGCGTCGATTTTCCCGAGCCCGAGACGCCGGTCACCACCGTCATCACGCCCAGCGGAAAGCCGACATCCAGGTTCTTCAGGTTGTTTTCGCGCGCGCCCAGCACAGTAATCGCCTTGCCGTTGGGCTGCCGTCTGGCATGGCGGTCGGTAATCTTCTTCTGCCCGGAGATGTACTGTCCGGTCAGCGAATGCGGCGCCACCTGAATCTGGTCGGGGGTGCCGCTGGCCACCACTTCGCCGCCATGCCGGCCCGCCCCCGGGCCAAGGTCGATGACGTAGTCGGCGCGGCGAATCGTGTCCTCGTCGTGCTCCACCACCAGGACCGTGTTGCCCAGGTCGCGCAGCGATTCCAGGGCATGCAGCAGGCGGCTGTTGTCGCGGTGGTGCAGGCCGATTGACGGCTCGTCCAGCACATACAGTACGCCGCGCAGCTTCGACCCGATCTGCGTCGCCAGCCGGATCCGCTGCCCTTCGCCGCCGCTCAGGGTTGCCGCCGAGCGATCCAGCGAGATGTAGCCCAGTCCGACCGCGTTCAGGAATCCCAGCCGCTCCCCGATCTCCTTCAGAATGCGTCCGGCGATGCGTTGCTCGCGTTCCGAAAGCCTGATCTCGGCCGCGGCTTCCACCGCGTCCGCCACCGGCATCGCCGTGAACTCGGCGATGGACATGCCGTTCACCTTCACCGCCAGGCTTTCCGGACGCAGGCGTTTGCCCTGGCACGCCGGACAGGTCGTGGCCGACATGTGATCCAGCAGCCACTCGCGGTACGTTTCTGACCCGCTCTCTTCCATGTTCTGCCGCAGATAGGCGAAGACGCCGAGGAAGCCGCCCCGCTTCTTCTCCGCCTGCTCCGGCCCGTAGAGGATCAGGTTCTGCGTCCTGCGCGGCAGCTGCTCGAAGGGCAGCGAGAGGTCAAATCCATAGGCGTGCGCGGCCAGTTGCAGCATGCGAATCAGGTTCTGCGAAGCCGAGCCTGGCCCCAGGCCGCCATCCAGCAGCGGCTTCGACCAGTCGTTGATGACCTTGGCGGGATCGAAATCGTACTTGCTGCCCAGGCCATTACACTCCGGACAGGCGCCATACAGGCTGTTGAAGGAAAACGAGCGCGGCTCCAGCACCGGAACGTTGATGCCGCACTCGGGACAGGCCAGCCTCGACGAATACAGCCGCTCCTCCCCGCCCACCACCGCCATCAGCACCAGCCCATTCGCCAGCTTCATCGCCAGCTCCACCGATGCGGCCAGACGGCGCTCGATTCCGGGCTTCACCAGCAGGCGATCGACCACCAGTTCGATGGTGTGGTTCCGGCGTTTGTCCAGTCTGATCTCCTCATCCGCGATGTTGCGCAGCTCGCCATCGATGCGCGCCCGCGTGTATCCCTGCTGCGCCAGCCTGTCCAGCTCCTTCCTGAACTCGCCTTTGCGGCCGCGCACGATGGGCGCCAGCACCATGACCCGCTCCTCGGCGCCGGTTGTCGCCCCTTCCGGCTCCAGCTCCATCACCTGCTGCACGATCTGGTCGGCCGACTGCCGCGAGATGGGCCGGCCGCACTGCGGGCAATGCGGAATGCCAACCGAGGAGTACAACAGGCGCAGGTAGTCGTAAATCTCGGTGATTGTGCCAACTGTGGAACGGGGGCTGCGGCTGGTAGTCTTCTGTTCGATGGCGATCGACGGGCTCAGCCCGTCGATGCTGTCCACGTCGGGCCGCTCCATCTGGTCCAGAAACTGGCGCGCGTATGCGGAAAGCGTCTCCACATAGCGCCGCTGTCCTTCGGCGTAGATGGTGTCGAAGGCCAGCGACGACTTGCCCGACCCGCTCAGGCCGGTAATCACGGTGAGGGTGTTACGGGGAATATCGACGTGAATGTTCTTCAGATTGTGCTGCCGCGCCCCGCGAACACTGATGCTGCTGATACCCATGAATTCTGGTCTGAACCTGCCTGCGCGGCTGACTGCAACTGCCAGACAGAACGAATCGCCCGGGGTTTTCCGGGCGCCTGATGCCTCTGGAAAGTCTGGAAGACTGAAAGCGCAGTTCTACTCACGTATCTTAGTGGTCAATATCGGCCGGAGTCAACGCGCAGTAAAGTGGCAACATCACATGGTGTGAAACCTTACGGGATGTTGCGCCGGATTCGACAGATCGGAAGACGCACCGCTGGAAGCTCGCCGCCACGCGAAAGCTCATCAAGGTGAAATGACGACATTTCTTCTCCCTATCCTGCTCCTGCTCACAATCGTCGCGGCTCTGGTGATTGGTGTCGCGGCTGCATATTGGGTCATCTGCCAGTTCCTGAACATCCTGCATCCGGTCCAGACGCGGGAGAAGCAGGCCGGCGCTCCGGTTCTCGCGCCCGGGACAAGCGGCGATTAGGCTCCCCCGCGGCGCCGCAAGGAGCTGCTGTGCCCGCATCCTGAGGGCACACGGCTTTAGGGAAATTCTGATTCCATGAAGTTCTTGAAGGGGACGGCCTTCAGGCCGTCCGTAAGTGCCCCGAATGATTGCGGCTTTAGCCGCCGAGGAACTTCACCATGGTTTAATCAGAGTTTCTCTGGCATGCCCCTACCGGGCCCGCGCCAGCACCAGCGTCACGTCGTCGGGCTGCTCGCCGCCGGCGATCCAGTCGGCGACGGCCGTGGTCACCACCTCGGTGATTCGCGCCAGCGGCTGATCGCGATTCTGCACAATCAGATCCACCAGCCGTTCCTCGCCGAACTCGCCAAATTCATTTTCCGGCTCGGTAATGCCATCGCTGTAGGCCACGAAGATGTCTCCCGCCTGCATGTCCACCGCGCTCTCCTCGTACGACATGCCGTCGAACAGGCCCACCACCGTCCCGGAAGTTTCCAGGCGCGTCACATCGCCACTGTGCTTCAGCAACAATGGCGGCAGGTGTCCGGCGTTGGAGTACGTCAGCGAACGCGAGACCGCGTCATAGCAGCCCAGGAACATGGTCGCGTATTTCTCCGGCGGCGTGCTGCGGTAGAGCTGGTAGTTGAGGGTGGACATCAGGTATGCCGGGGAGAGCTCGCTGCCGGAGTCGCCGTTCTGCCGGCCGGTGGCCGCGAGCAGACTGCTCTCCGCCACTCCCGCCCCCAGCGCCACCGAGGCCAGCGTGCGCTCCGGCTCCAGCGAGTACGCCCGCACGAAAGCGTGCACTGTCGCCATCAGCAGGGCGGCGGAGATTCCCTTCCCGCTGATGTCGCCCACCGCCAGCACCAGCCGGCTGTCGCTGAGCGGGATGAAATCATAATAATCGCCGCTTACCGTGCGCGCCGGCCGGCACACTCCATGCACCTCCAGGTCGCGAAGTCCGCTCAGGTCGGCCGGGAACAGCAGCGCCTGCACCTCATGGGCAATCGCCAGCTCGCTCTCCAGCCGCTGCTTCTCCTTCTGCTCGGCGATCAGATTGGCCAGCGACTGGGTCATCGAGTTGAACGACTGCTCCAGCGCCGCCATCTGGTCGTTGGTGCGCACGCTGATCTTGTGCGTCAGGTCGCCGCGGTTCACGTGCTGCGTCGCCGCATAAAGCTGGCCGACCGAACTGGTCATGCTGCGCGTCAGCCGCACCCCGATGTAAAGTGCGATCAGCTCGATGATCCCGAAAAATACCGCAATCCCGATCAGCACCTGGCGGGCCACCCCGGCATTGTCTCCCAGCGCGCTGAACAGCGTCGCATAGAGCATCGAAGGACGGGTTTCCACCACTACCAGGCCGGTCAGGCTCTTCCCGCTCGACCAGTCAATCAGATCGAAGCGCGTCCCGAACGGGAAGGGGATGTCCAGCGAACCCGCCGCTGGCGGCAGGCTTCCAGCCCGCACGCTGCGCGGCTCCCTCCCCTGCGACACATTGAAGGTCGCCCCGCCCATCTCAACCTTCACCTGGCTTTCGCCGGACGCCGTTTGCCGGCCTCCCGCTGGAGCGGCCGAAGCCGCTTTGGCGCCGCCTTCCGTCTTCTCCTCGGGAGGAAACAGGCTGACCGATCCCAGCTCCGAGGTCGCGGGCCGCAGAAGCTCGGCGCTGATCGGCAGGTTGGAAATGACGGTCAGCTGATGCCCGCCCTCCTCCAGCCGCTTCACCGCCCGCAGTTGCAGGCGATTGGCGTCCAGTACGAATCCGGCGAAATCTCCCCGCAATGCGGGCGATGCTCTGATGGGCCCTGCCGCTGCGGCCCGGCCGCTCTCGCCCAGCAGAAACCCTTTGTCCCCGTCCCACACGCTGACCGAACGGTGACGGAAGCTCTCGTTGGAGGCGCTGGCGATCTCGCCTGCCATCCGCTGGTCCAGCTGCCCCTGCTTCACCAGGACCCGGAACTGCGTCGCCAGCGACCGGTTGGTCGCCTCCAGATGCTGCAGCTCCGATTGCAGGTCCGACATGGCGACATAGGTCGCGAACTGGCCGGCGAACAGGTAGCCGGCCAGAAACGCCATGGCCACCAGCAGCACGATAGGGATGACGCCGATGAAGATGTAGGTTACGATCAGCCGGTTGCGCAGCCGCCACATCAGCTTTCGCCGCAGCCAGCGCAGACCCAGCAGCAGTGAGAAGCCGATAAAGACGAAGCTGACGAAACTCGCCCAGCCGCTCAGCATCGTTCCCGCCGGTGAGCGGGTTACGGCGCGCAGCAGTTCCAGCGCAACCGCCAGATATCCCAGCCAGAGCGTGGTCTTCCCCAGCTTCGACCGCGGGTGAAGCACCCGCCGTACAAAGGCGCGCACATCGCCCGAGTTGGGGAGCCGAAGCTGCATGAAAGAGGGCCTTTGCTGTCATCGCCCGCCAGCCAGCCCCGGTTCCGACCCGATGCGGGCAAAACCGAAGCGCACAGCATCAGCACAGGCTCGTAGCTGATGGCTGTGGGCTGACAGCTTCTCCCATGATTCTAATCGTTTCCCGGCAGCCGCTCTTGCTAGAATCCGGAGGGCACGGGCTTCTGCAATTGCATTGCGCTACGTGACCCGGCTTGCTGATGCGGTGGGAAGCGCTTGCATCTTCCGGCTCCGGAAAGAATCAAACGAAGTTCTATGTCGGACAATGTTCGCAACGTCATCATCATCGGCTCCGGCTGCTCGGGGCTGACGGCGGCAATTTATGCCGCCCGCGCCAATCTCCGGCCTCTGGTCATCGATGGCCATGAGCCCGGCGGCCAGCTGGCCATCACCACCCTGGTCGAGAACTTTCCCGGTTTCCCCGACGGAGTCCAGGGTCCGGAGCTCATCGACAACATGCGCCGGCAGGCGGCCCGCTTCGGGGCGGAGTTCATGCCCGGCGACGTGGTGCGCGTGGACCTCAGCCAGAAAACTCGGGACCTGGGCAAAAAGCCCATCGAGGTCAACCTGGGGCGTGAGACCCTGCTGAGCCGCACGCTAATCATCTCCAGCGGCGCTTCGGCGCGCTGGCTGGGTCTGCCCAACGAGCAGGCTCTGATCGGCCACGGTGTCTCCTCCTGCGCCACCTGCGACGGATTCTTCTTCTCGGGTAAGGAGATCGCGGTCATCGGCGGCGGCGACTCCGCCATGGAAGAAGCGCTGTTCCTCACCCGCTTTGCCAGCAAGGTCACCATCATTCACCGGCGCAAGGATTTCCGGGCGTCGAAGATCATGCTGGATCGCGCCCGCAACCACGACAGCATCGAGTTCCTGACCGATACGGTGGTGGACGACGTCTCCGATGTCAACAGGAAAGAAGTGACTGGCCTGCGCCTGCGCAATCTGAAAACCGGAGAGCAGTGGGATTTCCCCACCAGCGCCATGTTCCTGGGCATCGGCCACACGCCCAATGCGCAGTTCGTCGGCGACCAGCTCGACCGCGATGGCGAGGGCTACATAATTCCCGATGGATACGTGTGCTCGCGCGCGCCAGGGGTCTTCGTCAGCGGCGATGTGGCCGACCGGCACTATCGCCAGGCCGTGACCGCCGCCGGCACCGGTTGCATGGCCGCGCTGGAGGCGGAAAAGTACCTGGAAGAGATCGGGAAGTAGAGCCGCTTTGCGGGCGTGAGCGCAGCCGGGGCCCCCGGCACGCGCGCTTTTCGCGTGACGGGGTGGTGAGCCGGGGCCCCCGGCACGCGCTCTTTTCGCGTGACGGGGTGGTAAGCGATGGAAATCTCCCCTCACGACGAGTTCTCCCGCGCCGGGGAGGCGGTCGCGGTTTGTCCTTGCGCGCACTTCGCTGAGGCCGCGCATAGCCGTGGTCCTGGGCTCCGGGCTCGGCGGCTTTGCCGATGAGCTTCGTAACGCCGCGGCCATTCCTTACGGGGACATTGCCTTCTGCCGAATCAGCACGGCACTCGGACACGCGGGCCGGCTGCTCGTCGGCACGCTCGACGGCCTTCCGCTCGCCGTGATGCAGGGGCGCGTTCATCTGTACGAAGGCTATTCGCCGCAGGAGGTCGTGTTCCCGGTGCGCGTGCTGGGGCGCATGGGCGTGCGTGCCATGGTACTGAGCAGTGCCGCGGGTGGCATCAATCCGCTGTACGGTAAGGGCGCGCTGGTGGTGGTGCGCGATCACATCAACCTGCAGGGGCAGAACCCCCTAACCGGCCCCCACGACGATCGTTTCGGCGTGCGCTATCCCGATATGACCGACGCCTACAATGCGCAGTTCCGGCAATTCGCGCTGGATGAAGCGCAAGCGTCCGGTGGGGAGATCTTCGAAGGCGTGTACGTGGCGCTGAGCGGACCCAGCTTCGAAACTCCGGCGGAGATCCGCTTTTTGCAGAGGATTGGCGCCGACCTGGTCGGCATGTCCACCGTGCCGGAGGTGATTGCGGCGCGACAGATGGGAATTGAGGTGCTGGCGATTTCGTGCGTCACCAACATGGCGGCGGGAATCACCGGAGAGAAGATCACGGCGGAAGAAGTGCTCGCCACCGGCGAGCGCATCCGCGGAAAGTTTGTCGCGCTGCTCCGGGCGCTGCTGCCGAAGATCGATGGCCACTTGGGGCCGCGCTAGTATGGCGTTCCACAAGTTCGCTGAACAAGTGGCCGGCCCGCTTTGAAAGGGCACGGCTTATCGGGGTCCCCAGCAGACGCCGCTTTGGCGTCTGCTGGGGTGGATCAGCCGTGCCGCAAGACGGCCTGGAATCAGGGGCTTTAGCCCCTGAGGCAAAAGCGCTGAACACTGCACGGCACAGCGAAAGCATTCCGCGAATTTCTGGGACGCGATACTAGCTGATAGTTGCGATTTGCTAATTGCTAATTGCTAATTGCTAGTTGCTAGTCGCTGCTCGCTGCTCGCCAGCTGTTACTTGCCCTGTTCCTCGCCGCGAAATACCCGTATACCGGCACGCCGGCGGCAATCACTGCCAGGCCCCACGCGGAATTCCGGATGTTTTCCGTGAACGTGTAGTACAGCAGCACCGCCGCCGCCACGATGAAGATCGCCGGAACCACCGGGTAGCCCCACGTACGATAGGGTCGCGGCGCCTCCGGTTCCTTGCGGCGCAGCACGAAGACGGCGCTCGTCGCCACCATGTAGAACAGCCATTCGGCAAAAATGGCCAGCGAGAAAAGCTGGCGGAAGCTCCCGGCGAACAGCAGCAGCACGGCCGACAGCGCCAACTGCACCATCAGCGCGACCGAGGGCGTGTGAAATCGCGGATGTACCTCGGCCATGGCGCGGAAGAAATAGCCATCGCGAGACATGGCGAAGGGTACGCGCGCGCCGCTCATGACCGTCCCGTTCAGCGAGACCAGCATCGACAGCGCCATCGCGGCGGAGACGATGGCGGCTCCCCAGGCGCCAGCCGCCATTGCGGTTGCATCCGAGGCCGGCCGCGGCGAGGCTGCGATGCCGGCTGCCGGCAGCGCGTATTGCACGGCCGTGTTCGTTAGCATATAGAGCGTGGCGACCACCGCAACGCCGCCGATCAGGGCCATAGGAATCGCGCGCGCGGGATCGCGGATTTCGCCGCTGACCATGTTGAGATCGTTCCACCCGTCATACGCCCACAGCGCCGCGATCAGCGCGGCCATGAATCCTGAAAATCCGCCCATCGCGCCGCTGAAGCTGGTGGCAAAATTCCGCCACGCGCCCGTGGAGGCGCCGAAGGCCACGAGCGAGACCGCCACGATGACCGCAATCTTCAGGACCGTGAAGATCGCCTGAAAATTTCCGGCCCGACGGATGCCGATGTAGTTCAGCCCGGTGATGAAAGCAGCCGCGGCGATCGCGGCCAACTGGCCGTAGCTGATGGCGAGCGGCCGGGCGATGGCCATCCGGTTGAAGAATGCGAGCGCCGGGAAGGTGCCCAGAATGCGGACAAAGCCGGCGGTGAGGGTGGCGATGGATGCAGGCTTGGCGATGGCGAACCACGTCCATGCGTAGAGGAATGCGGGCAGGGCTCCATATGCATCGCGAATGTAAACGTATTCGCCGCCCGCCTCGGGCTTCATCGCGCCCAGCTCGGCGTAGGTGATGGCGCCCGCCAGCGAAAGCGCGCCGCCCACAATCCATGCCAGGAATACCAGCCGTGCCGAGCCCACCGCCTGCATCATCTCCGAGGGCACAAGAAAAATGCCGCTGCCGATGATGGTCCCGACGACGATCGCGCAGGCATGGGTTACGCCAAGCTCGCGGGAGAGGGCAACGGTCTGCGTGGCAGTTCTGGCTGGCCCGGGCATCGGGATGTTAGAAACAGCAGTCTGCAACTATAACCGGCCGCCGTGCTGCAGCGCTGGTGGTATCAAAGTGAGTGCGCGCATGCAATTGCAATTGCGTAATGTGGCGCAACAAGTGTATCGTTCCGGCGACGGCCAAATTACATTGCCATGCGCCTGAACTGGAGTGCGATTGTCGTCGCTGGAGTCGCCGACTGGGTGCTCGGCGCCGTGTGGTTCACCGCCTTCGCCAATCAGTGGAAGGCGGGGCTGCGGATGCCGCCAGAAGAACTGCAGGCGTATTCGGCCCATCCCAATTACTGGCCCTACCTGATCGCACTGCTGTGCAGCATCCTGATCGCTTACGTCATCGCCCGGGTGCTGGCCATCGCCGAGACGCATACCTTATTGCGCGGCATCAGCGCCGGAGTACTTGTCGGCTTTGCCGCGGCCGTGGCCATGGTCACGGAGATGGTCTTCGAGATCCGGGCGGGTTCGTTCATCCTGATTTCCGCCGCCTATCCCCTGCTGGGCGGCATTCTGATGGGAATCGTCATCGGCGCATGGAAGCCGAAGCGGACAGGCGAAACTGGTGCACGGTCGCAGCCATGACGATAAGAATCGAAGGCGGGATTGTGCACGGTTACATGAAGGCCCTCGGCGCTCTCGCCCCCGATGGCGAGCGTTCCATTGAGCTGTTCCGTCACGGCACGCTGACGGTCAAGCTGTACGCGCCCCGCGGCAGCGATCCGCAGACCCCGCATTCCCGCGACGAAGTATATGTCATCGCTAGTGGAACCGGGCGTTTCCGGCTCGGCTCTCAGGAGACCTCTTTTGCTCCTGGCGACGTGATCTTCGTTCCTGCCGCGCAGGAGCACCGCTTCACCGAATTCAGCGACGATTTCGCAACCTGGGTGTTCTTCTACGGGCCGGAGGGCGGCGAAGTCGAATCGAAAACTGCCTGACGCGCCTCCTCCCGTCTATCCCAGCCACTCCGGATGCTGCCAGGTCCCGTCGAATTCATGGCTGGTCTTATAGCCTTCGAATTGCCCGTTCTTCGCCGCCTGCGCCGTCCTGTTCAGCAGCGAGGTGACCTCCGCGGCGGTCAGCGGCCTGAAGCTGCGTCCCACCTCGAGCGCCTGCTGCAATCGTTCCATTGAGTCGCAGCCGGTAATGACTACGCTTGTGGGCAGGCTCAGCGCGTAGCGCAGGCACTCTGGCGCGCTCACGGTTTTGCTCTGCAGGATGGTTCTGCTGCCCATCGGCTTCATCCCGAGAACGCCGATATTCTTCCGCTGTAGCATCGGCAGCACGATGCCGGCGAAGCTCTCATAGTGCGCGTCCATCACGTTGAGCGGCATCTGCACCGTGTCGAAGGTGAAGTTGTGCCGCTCGGCCACCTCCAGCATGTGGCTGTGAATGTGCGGGCTCTTGTGACCGGTGAAGCCGATGTAGCGCAGCTTGCCGGCCTCGCGCGCCCTCACCACGGCTTCCATGGCGCCGCCGGCGGCGAAAATGCGCTCGGCATCCTCCATGCGGATGATCTCGTGGAACTGCAGCAGGTCCAGATGATCGGTCTCGAGCCGGCGGAGCGACTGCTCCAGTTGCCGGGTGGCGCTGCGGGCGTCGCGGCCATCGATTTTGGTCATCAAAAACGCCTTCTGCCGATAACCATCGCGCAGGGCCTTGCCCATGCGCTCCTCGCTCGCGCCGTCGTTGTAGTCCCAGCAGTTGTCGAGGAAGTTCATGCCGCTGTCCAGCGCGGTGCGCACGATGCGCAGGGCTTCCTGCTCGCTGGGCATCCCGAGGTGATAGCCGCCCAGGCCGAGGATGGAAACCTGTTCGCCGGTGTGCCCGAGCGTGCGCCGCGGAAAACCCCCGTCGGCGGCGAACGACCTCTCTCCAAACTGCGCAGCAATTCCCATTGCGCCCACTCCCTTCAGAAAGTCCCTGCGATTGACCCTCATGGCCGGTCTCCTCACCTCCCCGTGTAGCTCACCCGCCAGATGGAGTTCGAGCCGTCGTCGGTCACCAGCAGCGATCCATCGGAAGCCACCGTGACGCCCACCGGTCTCCCCCATACATCGCCGTTGGGAAGCACGAAGCCGGTGAGGAAGTCTTCGTATTCTCCGCTGGCGTGGCCGCTCTGGTGCAGCGGCACGCGAATCACCTCATAGCCGGCGCGCGGATTCCGGTTCCACGAGCCGTGCTGCGCGGCAAAGATGTCGCCCGCGTACTCTGCGGGAAATTGCCTGCCCTCATAGAACGTCATTGCCAGCGACGCATTGTGCGGCTGGACCAGCACATCCGGGACAATGACCTTGCTCTTCAGCTCGGGATGTGCGCCCTTCAGTCGCGGGTCGGCATTTCCGCCGATGTAGTAATACGGCCAGCCGTAGAAGCCCCCCTCCTGCACACGCGTAATGTAGTCGGGAACCAGGTTGTCGCCCAGATCGTCACGCTCGTTCACCGAACACCACAGCTCCCCGCCCTTCGGATTGATGGCCAGACCTCCGCCCGGATTGCGAATGCCCCACGCGTAAACGTGCGCGTTGGAGCCGTCGGGGTTCATCACCAGGATGTCGGCGCGGTTCTTCTCGTCGGGGTGAGTGTCGGGATCGTCCACGTTGGAATCCGATCCCACCCCCACGAAGAGCCGCTTGCCATCGGGTGCGAAGACAAGATCGCGCGTCCAATGGTCGCCTCCGGCAGGCAGGCTTGCCACATGCTCCGGCCGACCCGTGGCCTGCAGGTCTCCATTGTGATACGGAATGCGTAACACCGCCTCGGTGTCGCCGATATACACGTAGCGCGGGTTCGGGCCAGGCGGATAGAACGCCATGCCATAGGGCTGGTCCAGTCCGCTGACGAACACCGAGGTCTGCTGCGGCCTGCCGGCGGCGCCGATGCCGCGAAAAATCCTGATCTCGCCGTTGTGGCTCTCGGCCACGAAGAAGTCGCCGTTGGGGGCGGTAAGAATCTTGCGTGGTTCCTGCACCTCGCCCGTGTACAGCTCGACCTTGAAACCCGCCGGAGCCTGCGGCCACACATTCTTCGGGCGATCCACCACGTCCGCTCCGTTGACCGCCGCTTTGGTTGCGTAAGGCGCGGGAAGATCGCGCGGCGTGATTTTGTGCGTGGCGCCCGGCTTCTCGTAACGATAATCGGTGAACGGAGCTTTCGGCGGCGGTGCGGCGCTATGTTGAGCGCAGGCCGGACTGCAAAAGAGCAGAAGCGGAAAGAACGGGAGCAGAACCGGCAGAAATTTTTTCATCGGGAACCATGGCCTTTCGCTTCATCATCGGCCGCTGCGGCAATCCGGCAAAGCGCACGTCGCCTGATGCTGCGCGCCATGGCGTCTTTAGATGAGCTGCCCGGTCGCAGGAATGCAGGAAAGCTGAGACCGTTTCGCGACACGGTAACGACCGGGCGCTTCAACCGCCCTGCACCGGTCTGCGGCGATGCCTCGCGCATCACCTGCAGGTTTCGATGACGACTTCGACGCACGAATTCTTCTGCGCGCCTTCGGGGACACCGCAACTACCCGAGGTCCGGTCCGGCACGGCAAAGCCCGCGATGGGGGTGTTCTCCGGCACCCAGCCCTTGTTCATCAGCCAGCCGCGGACCGTGATGGCGCGCTTCTCGCTCAGGCTCCGGCTGTCGCTCCTGTCTGCTTCCGATGCCGTAAACGCCTCGATGCGCACAGGGTGGCTTCCCCCACGGGCAACCATCGGGGCCAGGACGTCCAATGTGACAAATGCATCCGGATTCAGTGTCCAGCGCCTCGGCGCGAAAAGCGCGTCCGCCTTTACCACGATGCGCGTCGTGCATCGGGTTTTGCGCTGGGTAATTGCCGCGGCCCCTTTCGCGACAGGAGGTCCAGCCGGCTCGTGCTCCGAATCGCCCGGTTCGGTGACCGGCGCGGTCTGGACCGCGCCCGGCTGCTGGACGTTGCTGGTCTGTGCGACGGCCTCAGCAGCCACAATCGCCAGCATGCAGATAGACGGCAAAAGACAGCGGCGCAGTGGCCGTGTGACGGAATAACGATAATCAGGCATCAGGAACTTTAGCGAGCCATCCGCTTCTCTCTGCCGCTGCTATCTGCGCGGCCGGTGGCCGTGCCTCGGCGGTCGTGCCGGTGGAGGTGGCGAACTGGGCGGGCCATTGCCCGACAGAGCCTGCAGAAGAGCCGCTCCATTGGGACTGCCCCAGCCGCTGCACGGGTCCCATCCCGGCCCCGCGCTGTAATCCCCGTTGTTGCCGGAGGTGATATCGTGGAAAGCCCCCGCGTTCTCCCCAATGTTCTGGTAAAGCGTCGGATTCACATATCCGGCCGCTTTGCCCAGTGATTGATTGAACAGTGCAATCAGCCCGGCCCACAACGGCGCAACCGCGCTGGTGCCGCCTACGGCGAAACTGGAGCCATCCACCTGGACGTTGTAGCCGGTGGCCGGATCGGCATCGCCGCTCACATCGGGAACGCCACGTCCCATGAAATTACCCGGATTGTCGGATGGCGGAACGTTGGCATTCGCCTGCCAGGAAGGAATGGGGAAGTTGTCGCTGACCCCGCCACCGGTCGCGCCGTCGCCTGGCTGATCGTTCCACACCACTTCGCTGCTGATTGAGCTGCCGCTGAGCTGCAGGCTCGTTCCGCCGCAGGCCAGCGAGTACGGGCTGGATGCGGGAAAGTCCACGTGGTCCAGACCGTCGCTGACGCCGTCGCTCGAGCCGTTGTCTCCGGCGGCAACGCACACCGTGACTCCTACCGCCGCCGCCGATTCCAGCGCGCTGTTGAACGATTGCAGCGATTGTGAGGTCCAGCTCGACTCGGGCGCGCCCCAGCTGATCGAGAGCACGGAAGGCGTGTTAACCGTGTCCGTCACGGCCTGGCTGACGGCGTCGATGAAGCCGGCATCAGTGTTCGGAGCAAAGTACACGGCAATCCTTGCCCCCGGCGCGACCGCGCCGGCAACCTCGATGTCGAGCCCAACCTCGGTGTCCGGGCCGTTCGGATCGCCGGTCGGCTGGTTCTGCCCGCCATCCACGGAAACCGCCACCACCGTGGGCGCAGGCGAGATCCCGAGGTCCCTGAAGTAGGTCCGCAGATCGGACGGGTTGAATCCGCCGCCGAGCTCGATGATGCCGATGGTCTCGCCACTGCCGTTCACGCCAGCGGGAAAACTGTATGCCTTCGCTACCTGCAGCGCGGTGTAGGAAACAGCCGCAGCTGCCGCGCGCGATGCATCGGCCACCCGGAAATGCGGCTTCGCCTGCGGCCGGTTGTCCAGTCCGTGCACACTGAGAACCACTCCGCCGAGTTCTTCCGGTATGTTCACCGGACCGGTGCGCCCGCGATAGGCGCCGCCCTGATAGCGATAGGTCGCCAGTTCCACCTGAAACGCCCGGCAGAAGTCGGCGCACGTTCCGGTGAGGGCGACCGTCCTTGCGCCCAGGTCGACCCGCGACGCCGCCAACCCGAAGCTGCCGGCAAACGCCAGCACCTTCTGCACATCCGCCGGATCGGCCCCATAACGCTTTTCGTACTCTTCACGCGAAAGCCGCTCTCCGCGGGAGATGAGCCGGTGCAGAGGTTCTGCTTTCCCTCCGGATTCTCGCGGCCGCAGCACCAGCGTCACCTGCATCGTTTCGTTGGGATCCGGTGGTCCCGTCTTCGTTGCGCCGGCCATTGGCTCGCGTTCGCTGCCGGGTATGCTGACGTACCTGTTCACTGCCATCTCGGCTCCTCGATGAGCTGTCTGCGCGTCGGCTGCGAGACCGGCGGCATGGTTTTATGCGCTCAAGGCGCTGAAGTCCGCTAGGGCGCCAAACTGCGGACGGTTTCGGTTTGCGCCACCGGGGCGAGCAGCGGCAGACACGCCGCTCCGTACAGGCCCGCGTCGCTGCCCAGCAGCGCAATGGTCACAACCGTGTGTTTCTCGCCGGGCCCCACCCGGTCCGGCGCGGTAATGGAATAGATGAAGGAGCGCACCTTCATCTCCTCAAACATGGCGGGAGCGAACGCATCCCACGCGCTCGCCACACCGCCGCCGATCACATACATGGGCAGATTCAGGGCGTTGACCATGCCTCCGATGCCGATGGCCAGCGCGCATCCCACCCGCCGGTAGATCTTCTGTGCCGAAGGGTGTCCCTGAACGGCGAGCTGATAAATGGCGCGGGACGTAAACTCGACGTTGCCCTGTGCCGCATCGGCCAGATCGGGAGCGTTGCCGCTCTCCAGCGCCTCCCGCGCCATGCGCACGATGGCGGTCGCCGACGCATACTGCTCCAGACACCCCCGGCTCCCGCAGCCGCAGGGATGTCCTTCGGGCTCGACGGTGATGTGTCCCAGCTCCCCCGCCATACCGTTGACGCCATGCCACAGGCGGCCATTCATTACAATTCCGCCTCCCACGCCGGTGCCCAGGGTGTACATCGCCATGTGCTCGGTGTTGCGGCCCGCTCCCAGCCACTTTTCGCCCAGGGCGGCGGCATTGGCGTCGTTCTCCAGAATCACTTTGGTCCCCAGCCGCCGTTCAATCTCCTGCCGCACCGGAAAGCGTGCCCAGTCCTGCAGGTTGGGCGACCGCATGATCGTTCCCGTGTCCATGTCGATGAATCCGGGAACGCCGATGCCGATACCTGCCAGATCGCCCGCGCTGCGGTGCTTCGCCTCCAGCGACTGGATGGCGTCGCACATTTCTCCGATGACGTAGTCGCGGCCGCGCTGCACCTCGGTTCCGGTAGTCAGCTTGTCCAGCAGCTTGCCCTCGCTGCTGACCGCCGCAATGCGCAGGTTGGTCCCGCCGAGATCGACGGCAATCGAGTAAACGCTCATCCAGGCCTCAACTCCTGTTTTCACCACCGGGACGTGGCAGTGCCAGAGGTTTGCCTCCCTGTGCGTCTGTAGTGAATCCTCACCTCTGGCAATGCGGGCAGTAGTGGCTGCTGCGTCCTGCGATGATAACCCGCTTGATGGGCGTTCCGCACGTCAGGCACCGCTCGCCTTCCCTGCCGTAAACCCTGTGCTGCAGCTGGAAGACTCCGGCGCGTCCTTCGGCGTCAACATAGTCGCTGATGGACGAGCCCCCGAGCCGGATGGCTTCGCGCAGCACCTCCAGCAGCGCAGCGTGCAGCCTGTGCAGTTCGGCCCGCGTCAGCGACGAGGTTCTCCGTCGCGGGCGAATGCCGGCGCGGAACAGTGCCTCGTCGGCATAGATGTTCCCCACCCCGCTGAGCAGCTTCTGGTTCAGCAGGGCGCTCTTGATGGGCGTCTTGCGACGGCGGAACAGCGCAACAAATCGGTCAATCTTCGCTTCCAGCGGCTCCTCGCCGGGTGCGGCAAAGCCGGCGCCGTCCCGCGACTGGATCCTCACTACCGCCAGACGGCCGAAGCGCCGCGGATCGACAAAGCGCAGCTCGCGTCCCGAAGCAAGCTTCAGCACCGCGTGGGTGTGCTTGGCAAGCTCCGTCGCCGGAGATGCGATCAGAAGCTGGCCCGTCATCCCCAGGTGGACAATCCACTGGGCGCGCGTGCTTCCTGTCGACTTCTGTGTGCCCCAGGTTCGCGTCGCGCCTTTCGACGCTAACCTGGGTTCCCGAACCAGATCGAAAACAATGTGCTTGCCGACCCGCCGCACTCCGGCGATGCGCGAATGCTCCAGCGCGCCGACAATCTCCGCGGCGGTAGATTTTAGCGGCTCAGGCTTCGAGCCCAACCACACGGACTCGATCATGTCGCCAGCGATGCGCCGGTCGAGCCCGCGCGCGATGGTTTCAACTTCTGGAAGCTCGGGCATGGAAATCTGGCTGTGCCGCTCGCACCGGCGCGCAAGAGGCTTCCTCTTATGCGCCGCAGTCAGTCATGGTGGAAGTAGAAGAGGTTGCCGTCCAGGTCCTTCACCGTGAACTGGCGTAATCCCCAGGACTTTTTCTCAAGCGGCTCAACGATGTTCGCGCCTGACGATTTTAGTTCCCCATACGACGCATCGATGTCATCGGCGAAGACCCAGTGAACCGCTGGTTCGAACGGCAGCTCTCTTTTGCGGAAGAAGATTGCTACCCGCCCGCGTGATACGGCCCCAATCTCTTTGCCCGGGTAAAGCCAGCCAATCTCAAAGCCGAGTTTATCTCGGTAATGCTGTTGTGCACGTTCCACATCGGCGACCGGCAACTCCGGGACTGGTTGACCTATTGAGGTGATCTTCTCTTTTGTGCCCATGGAGACCCCTTGTTGCCACAGACTATGCAACAGGACTGCCCGCGCGTCAAATCCGGAGACTCCCAGGTCCTGCGTTGCACCGCCCGGCGGCTACCCTGTAAAATTCAGAGTTACACAGCCCGTCTGCTCTTACTTCCCAGAATTCAGGCTTTGCTTCCGGACCAGAGGCGAGTTGTGTGCGGTCGTTGGGTAGAGCAGGCTTCAGCCCTGCGTCTCGCAGCCGGAATAACGGTTGCGGGGATTGGGGTTGTTTACCCTGAATCCCCGCAAGAACAGAGATGTAGCCGGCGAACGCGGCGCTAAAGTGCCGCTCTACCCGATCCAGACTCTACGACCGCGATTGGAGCAACATTTGAAAACGGTCGGAACAGCGGTGGTGGTCGGCGCCCAGTGGGGCGACGAGGGCAAGGGCAAGATCGTTGATGTGCTCTCCGAGCGCTTCAAGGTTGTCGCGCGCTATTCCGGCGGCCACAACGCCGGACACACCGTCACCATCGCCGGCAGGAAGTTTATCCTGCAGCTCATTCCCTGCGGCGTACTGCGCGCCGGTTGCCGCGGTGTCATCGGCAACGGAGTCGTGCTCGACCCCTTCGCCTTCATGAAGGAAGTAGACGTGCTGCGCGCGGCGGGCGTGCAGATTGACGGCAATCTCTTCGTCAGCAACCGCGCTCACGTCATCCTTCCCTACCATCGCATGATTGAGCTGGCGGCGGAGAACGCGCCTGGCCGGGTGAAGATCGGCACCACCTCCCGCGGCATCGGTCCCACCTATGAGGACAAGATGGCGCGCAGCGGGCTGCGCGTGCAGGACCTGCTCGACAAAAGCCTGCTGCAGAAGCACATCGAAAACGCCTGCCGCGAGAAGAACACCATCGCCCACGCCCTGTTCAACAGCGAGCCGCTCGATGCCGACAGGATGTATCGCGAGTATTCGGAAGTCGCCGATCGCGTCGCGCCCTTTGTCGCCGATACCGCGCTGCTGCTCAACCAGGCCATCGCGCGCGGCGAGCCGGTGATGTTCGAGGGCGCGCAGGGCACCATGCTGGACATCGATCACGGGACCTATCCCTTCGTCACCTCCTCCAGCGCGACCTCCGGCGGCGCAGCAATCGGAACCGGGGTTCCGCCGACCTCCATCGGCACCGTCGTCGGCGTCACCAAGGCCTACTGCACGCGCGTCGGCGAAGGGCCGTTTCCCACCGAATCGAAGGACGCTACCGGCGAGGCGCTGCGCCGCAAGGGCCAGGAATTCGGCGCTGTCACCGGGCGTCCGCGTCGCACCGGCTGGCTCGATCTGCCGCTGTTGCGCTACTCCAACATGGTCAACGGCACCAGCTGGCTGGTGGTGACCAAGCTTGACGTGCTCGACGATCAGCCGGAAATTCCCGTCTGCGTCGGCTATGAAATCGGTGGCAAACCGGCGCAGCAGGTTCCCGCCCAGATCGCCGGCTACGAGAAGATCACGCCCGTTTACACCCGGCTTCCGGGCTGGCAGACGAACACCTTCGGCATCAATCGCTATGAGCAGTTGCCGGAGAAAGCCAGGCGGTATCTGGAGTTCGTGGAGAGGGAATCCGGCGCAAGCATCGCCATTATTTCCACCGGACCCGATCGCGAGCAGACCATCTTCATGCCGGAGTTCGCTCGGATGCTCGATGGCATGGGCGCTGCGACGGGAGCTTCGAACGGCTAAGGCGGGCTGCCATGTTGCGGAATTGGAGGGCCTGATGATTGTTCTGGCTGTGAACTGGATGGCGAATCCTGGACATGAAAACGAAGTGGCCATCATCTTTGCAAAACTTCAGGCTGCCTCGCGCCAGGAGCCGGGCTGCCTGATGTATGTAGTCCATCGTCATGTCGACGATCCGCGGCGCTTTTTCATTTACGAGCAGTATCGCGACGCCGCCGCGCTGGAGGCCCACCGCGGCTCGCCCCACTTTCAGGAGTATGCCGTCAGGGCGCTGCGCAACATCGGCGAACGCAAGCAGGGCGACCTATACACCCCGCTGGCCTCCGATTGAGGCTCCCGCCCGGCTCACTTCCTCCGCCGGCTCGCTCAGCTCCTCGCGCAACATGGCGAATACCGCGGCCAGCACCGACGCCACCACCGGTCCCAGAAACAGTCCCAGAAATCCAAACGCCTCCACGCCTCCGAGGATGAAAAACAGCAGCACCATCGGGTGCAGCTCCCCCCGCCCGGCCACCACCAGCGGACGCAGAATGTTGTCGATGCTGCTCACCACCACCGTCCCCCACAGCAGCAGGAACACGCCCTTCCAGATCGCGCCGCTCACCAGCAGGTAGATCGCCACCGGCGCCCACACGATCGACGCTCCCACTACCGGAATGATGGAAGCGAATCCCGCGCCCAGTCCCAGCAGCAGCGACGAGGGCATCCCCACAATCCGCATGGCAATGCCGGTCAGCACACCCTGCGCCGCGCCCACCGTCAGAATGCCGTAAACGTTGGCGATGATGGTGTCAGAGATGTTCTGGTACAGGTGCGCCACCTGCGCTTCCGACAGCGGAATCACCCGCCCGGCGCGATATGCCCACTCCTTGCCTTCGCGGAACAGGAAGAACAGGATCACGATGGTGATCAGCGCATCCACGGTGAACCGCGCCAGGTTGCCCAGCACCGCCGCTCCAAAGCCCACCATCCCCAGGCTCACCTTCTGCACGTTGGAGCCGATGATGGCCCGCAGGTCGTACTTCGAGAGATCGACCCAGTGGCCCAGGAAGTGCAACGGGCGCGCCGCCAGCGTCATCAGGAAGACCGTGAAGCCGCCCTCCTCCGCGCTGCGCCGGCTCAGGTAATGTGCCGCGCCCAGAGCTTCGTTCGCGCCAAGGGTCGCGATAATAAACGCCGGAGCTCCGAACAGCAGCAGCACGGCCAGCGTCGACAGCAGCGCGCTCAGGCTGCGCCGGCGCCGCATCGCCCGCATTATGCGTTCATGCACGGGATAGAAAACTACGGCCAGAATGATCGCGAACGCGAACGGCTTCAGGAATGGCCGTGTAATGACCACAGCAAGCCCGAGCACAATGATGACCAGTGCCGAAAGAAAGATGATGGTGCTGCGCTTGCTGTTCATGGTGCGGGCGCTTTCAGTTGTAACACGAAGCTTCGCTCATGCGGCCCGCTTTCGATGCCGGTATGGTCCCGATTCGGCCTGCCTCTTGCGGCCCCTCTCACAGGGTGTGCAGGTACGCCATCAGGTCGTCGAACTGCTGCTGCGTCAGTTTGTTGCGGAAGGCCGGCATCTTCGACCGTCCCAGCAGGATGATATCGCTCACGCGATCGTCATTGGCCGGCATGCCGTTGGTCATGAACTGCTTTTTGAACAGCCCGTGCAGGCTGGGACCACGAAGATTGCGAGTGCTGTAAGCATAGTGGCAGTCGCCGCATCGCGTGTCATAGATCCGGCGGCCGGCTGCCTGTTGCGGATTCAGGCCCAGTTCGGCATCGGTTTTACGGGGTTCCGCCTCGCAGGCAAGAAAAAGCGCCACACCGATCAGGAGAATTCCAGTCAGGGCACAGCGGGCGCGCTTCGCATTCAAGGTTCAGTCCAGGGTTCCCGCATTGTTTGCCGGAGAGACCGCAGCTGCGCCTCCCGCAGAGGTAGAATACACCGCATGACGGTCGCCACAAAACGCGTCTATGAGCAGCCGTCTCCCGATGACGGCGCCCGCATCCTGGTGGACCGCCTCTGGCCGCGCGGGCTGACGAAAAACGCTGCCGCGCTCACTGCCTGGCTGAAGGAGCTGGCGCCCTCCGACGAGCTGCGCAAGTGGTACCATGCCCACCCGCAACAGTGGAGCCGGTTTCACGAGAGATATCTGAAGGAACTTTCCTCTGAGGCCGCCGGCGGGGCATTGCAGCAGCTTTATGAAATGCAAAAGGAGCACGACCGCCTGACATTGCTCTTCGCATCGAAAAACGAAGACCGTAACAATGCGGTGGTGCTTCGCGACCTGCTCAGCGGCAATCGCAAGCCCCCAAAGGGAACCGGCCCGGCGCGCGCCGCCTCTGCCAGGCGGGCCCGCGCCGCACGCCGGCGCTAGCGCACCGGTTTATACGATCAGCTTCGACAGAGACGCGGATTCTTCGAACTCGATTCCGAAGGCCTCGCGCAGACAGCGGCGCAGATCGCCTTCGGTCTTCAACAGCACCTCTTCCCGCTCGCGTCCCCGGGTGACGATCAGCCGCATGTTGGCCAGCGTAATACGGCCATCAGGCGTGGCGCGGCTGCAGATCCAGCTCCTGGTAAAGTGCGATTCCGGCGAGGTCTGATGGAACCTGCACATCCGCTGATATTCGCTCAGCTCGTGCGTCAGCTCGCGGAAGACATACAGCGGGACCTTGCCCTGCTCGTCTTCCCGCAGCAGCTCCCATTCCTCTGCCAGGGGCAACACGACATAACGATGGCCGTTCACCTGGTCGGCTCCGCCGGCGCGGAAGGGAATGGGATCGACGAACGAGTCGCCAAAGCCCACATCGACCAGCCACGGCCCGTCGAGTTCCACCCTGAGCAGCATGTGGTCGAACTCCGGCCCGAAGCCGCCATCGTCGCGCCGCACCCGGGCTGAAAGCCGATGAACCCGAAAGCCCATGGCGCGCAGCAACTCGCCAAACAGACCGTTTAGCTCATAGCAGAAACCGCCGCGCCTGCGGGTCACGATCTTCTCATACATCAGGGCAGGATCGAGCTGGATCGGCGTGCCGAGCGCAATGTCGAGATTCTCAAAGGGAACGGTGAACAGGTGCTGGCGATGCAGGCCGCGCAGGGTCGCCGGGGAGGGCTGGCGCGCTCCCTCGTACCCGACGCGCCGCAGATAGGCATCGACGTCCATCGTCAAACCGGGAGTTCATTCTGCAACCAGACTGGCTCCTGCGCTTTCGGTTCGGCGGTCAGGTCGAGCACCAGATTTTCCAGCACCAGGCGCTTGCCCGGAGGGTTGGAGCGCAGCTCCAGGTCTGCGCGGGCAATCCGGCGAATGGCCAGGGTCAACTCGCGGCGCGTGCT
>Ga0335081_10000770_pt1 | contig 52431 bp, 34 predicted proteins | sample Lox_Sample_35_FD_206713 | JGI IMG/M metagenome (GOLD analysis project Ga0335081, IMG submission 206713) | Soil microbial communities from Loxahatchee National Wildlife Refuge, Florida, United States - Lox_Sample_3.5 | ecosystem: Environmental > Terrestrial > Soil > Wetlands | place: USA... | reverse complement strand
TTCATACCCCTTGTCGCCGGTGGCGACATATATATACCGGCCCATGAAGTTCATGAGGTTGGTGCCCTGGGTGAGCAGTTGCGCCATCCAGGCGTTGTTGTCGATCTTCTGCGAGACGTGGCAGTCCGTGCAGGTCTTGGTCTCTTTGGCGCGCACGGTGTGCGGGACGAAGGTGCTGAACGCCTCGCCGCTGAATCCTGGGGCGGAGATGGTCTGCTGCTGGAAGTAGAGCCAGTCGCGATCGGCGTTCTGGGAGCTGACGAGAATGGCGCAGGCGGAGCGCACCGGCGCAATGCGATGCTTGGTGACGGTGCCGTCGATGCCGAGCAGATAGGCGTCGTCGCGCAGCACCTGGAAGTCATACGAGGTCCAGTTGCGCGTGGTGATGCCTTCGTTGTGCAGCATGGGCATCTTCTGGTTGGCGGTCAGGGGAAGATGACAGCCGTAGCAGGTGGGCGCCCATGAGCTGTGGCAGGCGTAGCACGTCATTTTGCTGTTGTCATGCGCCAGCTTGTCGCCGGCGACGCGGGCATCGCCCCAGGTGCTGCCGTCTGTCTGGATGGTCTTGGCCAGGCGCGATTTCTCGCTGTAGTGCTCGTTGCCGGGAGTGATCGAGTCGAGAACCTGCACCACTTCCCACTTCACCTTCGGGTCGAGCATGGCGCGCTGATAGAGCTTGCCCCCTTCCCAGAAGAAGCGCCGCTCGCCCGAGGGCGTGCGCATCATCGTCATGTCGGTACCGCCGGCGGGCGCGGCGAAGCTGGAGGTGCGCAGCGTCGCCTTGTGCTCAATCGAGCCGTGGCAATCGATGCAATCCACTTCAACCGCATTGCGGGTTTCGCCATACAGATTGCCGTTGCCGTGGCCGTCCTGCTGGAAATGGCAGTCGATGCAGTGCATGCCCTTTTCCAGGTGAATGTCTTTCAGGTGGACGGCCTTGCCGAACTTGTCGGGATCATCGGGTTTGACGATGTTGCCTTCGGCGTCGAGCAGGTTGCCCCAGCGGTCGTGCTTGTAGACCGCGCGGAAGATCCAGCCGTGGCTGTGGAAGTCGGCGAACTGCGTATTCTGCAGCTTGCTGTTGATCGAGCCGGGTCCGGTGTCGCCGACATGTTTTAGGAAATCGACGGTGTCCCAGTTGCCGCGAATAGCAGTGCGCTCGGGATCGCGCGTCTGTACCCTCTGTTGCTCCTTAGCGCTGGGATTGCGCTGCTGGGCCGGATACATGCCCTTGTCGGCGTCGATCTCGTTGTCCCACCAGGTATAGCCGAAGTAGGTGGTTTCCATGTTCGTTCCCGGGTGAACATGGCAGACCATGCACTGGCTGGAGGGAATGGCGCGGGTGAATTCGTGCTTGAGCGGATGGCCGGGTTGGCCCTTGGGGATGGTGGGATCGTCAGTCTGCGACATTCCCATGTTGCCGAACTGTGCGTAGCTGGCCGAGTGCTCCGGGGAGCGATCGTTGGCGTAGATGACGTGGCAGGCGGTGCAGCCCGAGGCGCGATAGTCCCCGGGCTGGTCGTTGGTGCCAGGAAAGTAAAGCAGGGGATCGAACAAGCGCGTTTTCTGGATCCCGAGCACAGTGGGATCGGTGCGCAGCATGGTGCCGAAGCCGCGGAAGCTCAGCTTCACGTCAGGGTTGCCGTTTTCCTCATCGAGGATGGGATTGCCCACTTCCTGTTTCTTCTCGCCGCCGCGTTCGAAGACGCGCAGGACGTTGCCGGGCTCCGAGTACTCCCAGCGCTGGAGCGGTTCCAGGAAAGGCAGGATGCCCTTGGTACGCGTCTCCTCTTCCGTTGGTGGCGGCTTCATCTCCAGCCGCTGCGGCTGCCCGTCACGGCTGTAGCTCTCGCCGAAGTGCGCGTCCTTCAGCGGGAAGGCGCCGTTGTTGTAGAGCGCGGCCTCCCACAGCAGGGCGCCGTGCGCCATCATGCTGGTCCTTACGCGGGCAACTTCCTGCACGTGGCAGCCAGATCTGCCGCAGGTCTCGTCCGCGATGCGAAGATCGCCGGGGTTGATGAACTTGATGTAATCCGGGTCTTCCTTCAGCCACTGGGTGTAGGCGCGAACGGGATTGGCCGAAGTCCAGGCATTATGCGGAATGCGCGGCTTGGGATGCGCCTCCTGGGTGAGCCTGACATACTCGGGCGAATTCGACCCCGTACCGGCGGGCAAGAAGATCTTCGCGTTGCCGCCATGACAATCGGTGCAGCCCAGCGCGAAGCTGCCGGATTTGTGCATCGTCGGGCTGTCCTCGGAGGTGTGACAACTCATGCAGCCGTCGGTTTTCTGTTTCGCGTCTTCGAAGGATTGCTGCAGGAATATTCCCGCAGGCATCGGCTCCTGCGCGGGCGTGGTCTGCGTCTGTGGCTGGGACTTGCCCGCCGGCGGCGACGCGGCACTTCGCGCTCGGGGAGTAAGAACGGCAACGGCGCACAACACTACGGCGATCAATACATGGCGCGAAACGCGGGACTCGCAAACTAATCGCATGGGAAACTCAGAAGGTCAACGCCAAAGAGGCAAAGCCGGAAAGCAGGACTTTGCTGTTGTACAGGTTGTTTAGACCGGCCCCGGGAAAGAGCGTGGCTTCTCCCGCGGTCACCACCCAGTTTTCATTCAGCTTCGGACGATACCGGATACCGAAGCCCAAGTCTTCGCCGATGCTGTGTTTGACATTTTCCTGGAACAACAGAATTTCCAGCGGTTCGGTGCGATCAAAGCGAAGGTAGTTGAAATTGGAGAAGCCACGCAGGTTGGTCGTGATATTAAAATCTGCGCCGGCCGTGAAGATGTAAATGCCAGGATTAACGAAATTGGCCTGGCCTTCCTCCTTGTTGGCGCGAAGCGCAGGCAGCAGGCTGCCGGGGGTCGTCAGTCCAACCCCGGTGCTGAGCAGTCCGATGCCCTGTTGGTCCCAGAAGCTGAACGCGCCGCCGGCGAAGTTGGTATCGTCCACGATGGTGTCAAAGCCGGTCGCGGTATTACTGCGACTCTTGCCGTAGCGGTAGCTGGAATCGCCGGAGGCATAAAACACCGAGGTGTAATACCGCGCCCAATCTTTGTCGATCGACAGCTCCAAAGCTCCCATCCGCGCGTTAATGTTCACCGGCCGTCCGGCAATCGGATTGAAGGTGTCGTGTCCCAACGCCTGGTAGAACGCGTGGTCTACGTTGATTCGCTTGATGTGCCCATTGCTCGTCCAGCCCAGATAGTAGGCCTCGATCTGGTGCTGAATGACGATTCCATTGACCACGTCGCCGATGGGCGCCGGGCGCACCAGGAATCCGTTGTCGTCGTAGTGCAGCGTGGGATCGTCGCGGTTGTAGTGAAAACTGAATTCGTTGGTGTAACCCTTGGCGAAGAAGTCCTGGATGTAAGCGTTGGCAATATAGACCTGCTCGTGGCGCTGGGTAAAGGTGTTCAGTCCGCTGTTGGTGTTCTTCTCGAGGAAGTAGAAGTACGCAAGATTGTAATTGATGCGGTTGGATTTCAGGTTTCCGAAGATGCGAATCCCCGGCTGCTCCTCGGCGAAGAGAAAGCCGCGAAAGTCGCTGACGAACTGTTGTATGCCGGCGCGAACGGAGACGAAATCGAAATTCGGACTCAGGTCATGGATCTTGGCTTCCAGGAACGCCTCCTGCATCCCGGTATGAGCGTCGAAACGGTTGATGCCATTGGCGGGGTTCACGTTCACAATCCCGCGCTCGCGGGTTTGCAGGAAGTTCAGGTTGATGACCGGCGTGACCCGGATGCGCCAGTCAATGGGTCGAAAGCTGGTGTCGCCCTGGAACAAATCAAACGACAGAATGAAGCTTTGCGAGCCGAAGAACTGCTCCCCTTTGCCGAAGAAATCTTCGGTGCCCGGCGACAGGGTCGTGACCCCACTGGGCACCGGCAGCCGCCGGATATTCATTGCCGAAAGACTGGTGCCGGTGAAATTGAAAAACCAGTTCTGGCCGATGATGGGCCGGTCGCCCTTGAAGATGTTGCGGTTGAAGGGATCGTACCAATGCCCTTGCACGTAGGGATAATCGCCGCCGTTGCCGTAACGCGGCCATAGCGGCATATCGAAAAGATTCCAGCGATCAGGCGAAGGCATGGTGGCAACGACGATCGGCGGCGCGGCGACACCCTCCGGCGTAGGTGTCTTGAGGTTTTCCATCGCCGTAGGGTAGGAAGAACTCGGGGGCGGTTCCGGTGCCGCCGTACCGGGTGTGCCCGGCAGGCCGCTGGTGACTTTTTCCGGGGAAATTGCCGTGATCGGCTCCAGCCGCACTTGCAGGGTCACAAGTTCGCCGCCCTTTAATTGCGCGCTGGAGAGGGTCTGCGGCTTGTAGCCATCCTTCTCCGCCCGGATCTCGTAGGTGCCGACCGGCAAGCGCGGCACGCGGAAGATTCCTTCTCCGTTGCTGGCAACCGGTTTGACGTTGCTTCCCGGACGCGTCAGGGTGATGGTCACGCCCGGCAGAACCCGGCCTTGCGTGTCGCAGGTGACGCCCTGGATGGAGGCGGTCGAGAGTGCGTGCCCGAGCACCTGCTGCCCCAGCACCTCCGAAGGAGCGCCCGCACACAGCGAAGGCGGCTGCTGGGTTTGGGTCTCGGATGCCATAGCCAGGCCGCACGTCAGTAAAATCACCGCGCACCACGCCTTGCCAATGAGCAGGATGCTCGCAGCTTTCACACGCACCGTCGAACTCCGGACGCTACTGATGGTTAAAGTCGATGGGCTTACTTGGTATCACAACCTGCGCCCGGTAGCAAGCGCTGCTTGACTTTGCAGGAAATATCGTCATAATTGCGGCTCTAAGAAAACAAACGCGGCGTATGCTCTCAACGCGGGATGCGAAGCGAAATCCCGTAGGTGAACGATTTTGTCCAGCCAAGGTTCTGCATCATGTCACAGATGAAAAGGCGCGTCCAGTTCTTTTGTCAGCCACTGATCTGCGCGGCGACGCTGCTGCTGCTGTCCTGCGGTGGAAGCGGAAGCGGATCCCCGAGTACGGGCAGTGCGGGCAGCGATCCGCCGGTAGTCGCAGGGACGCCTCTTACCGTGTCCGATGTAGACGCAGCCATACATTCGGCGGTCATGGCAGTGAACGTTCCCATCGAGGTCGCAGTTGTGGACCGGGTGGGGAACATTCTCGGCGTCTTTGGCACGGTCAACGCCCCGGCCACGGGGATGGGCAACTTCGGCACGACACCTCCTGCCGATGAACTGGCGGTCGCGCTGGCGCGTACGGGAGCATTCTTCAGCAATGATCAGGCGCCTTTGTCGTCGCGCACCGTCCGCTACATCAGCGGAGTCCACTTCCCGCCGGGAGTTGCCGGGGCCCCGAATGCCGCGCTTTATGGCATCGAAAACACCAATCGCGGATGCCCGTTCCATGCCAATTACCTGCCGGGTCAGGCAGTTCCGCCAGCGCATCCGATCAGCGGAACTGGACCGGGCCTCGGAATTATCACCGGCAAGGCAAACGTCGATGACAGCGATCCTACGGCGGTAAACCCCGGCGGTGTTCCGCTATTCAAGGGCGGTGTGGTCGTCGGCGGGATCGGAGTGGTAGCGGCCGATGTGAATGTGGCCGAGTATGCGGCATTTGTTGCGGCGACATCGGCTCCGTTTGCCATCACGCCAGCGGCGCCCGGCGTCGTCATCATCAACGGTGTCGCTTTGCCGTTCGTCAATAACTCGACCGCACCCGCCGGGATTACTGCGGGCACCTTCAACGGCTCGTATACCGTCGGGCCATTGGCGAGTCCGGGACCGGATCCTACAGGCTGGCTGGTCGGACCGACGGCCAGCGCCTACCCTGGCGGACTCAGTCAGGCGGATGTCACAAAGGTCGTCAATGCCGCCATCGCAACTGCCAATGTCACACGGGCTGCCATCCGCCTTCCCATCGGAGCCCGCGCCCGGATGATGATCTCGGTTGCCGATCTCGACGGCAACCTGCTCGCTATCTATCGCATGGTAGACGCGACGGTCTTCAGCATAGACGTCTCGGCTGCCAAAGCGCGCAACGTGGTGTACTTCACTAGTACGGGCGGCCGATTGCCGGGCGCCTACACCGACAGCCAGCCGGGCTCGGTGGATTTGCCCGGAGTTCCGCCGGGAACCGCGGTCACCAACCGCACCATCAGCTTCGGCGCGCAGCCGTTCTTTCCGCCCGGAATCAACGGCAGCAATCCCGGGCCATTTTTCAACCTGTATATGTTCGATACCGCGAATCCGTGTACCCAGGGCTCACAGCCGGCCAATAAGTATCAGAACGGAATCGTATTTTTCCCGGGCGCTTTGCCGCTGTACCGCAATGGCGTACTGGTGGGAGGCTTGGGAGTGAGCGGCGATGGCGTGGACCAGGACGACTTCGTGACCGCCGGCGGCGCGGCGGAGATGACACTGAACAGCGCCAGCCAGGCATCCCAGAGCGGACAAGGCTTTGAGGCGCCGACGGCGATTCGCGCCGATCAGGTCGTCATCGACAACGTGCGTTTGCCGTACATCAAGTTCCCACGCAATCCAACGCAGTGAGATGGCGCCGCGATAGTGGGTAAGTTTGGTGACCCCTACCTGCGCAGTGGAGCCGCTGCGAACTTCCATCGCGAACCACACGCGCCCTTGCAGTGCAGGACTAAATCCGAGGAGACGGAGAAGTCCGATTTGCTGGATGCTGCGTACTACAAACAAGAGACCGAGTGATGGAGCCAGGCAGCAGGGGACCTGGTGAGCGACGGTCCCGTTAGGACATTCGTGTGCCGTCACTCGGTTTCGCACTATTCAGCCCGTTTTTGTTACCCCTTCTCCACGCGCAAAGTGCAAAATCGGCAGGCTCTCCCGGGCGCATTGGCCACCCATGCGCGGACCAATCAGACTGTGCGCAGACGAATCAGACGCGCGTGGTAAACTGACATGAGTACCGTGCCGGAGAGGTGGCCGAGTGGCTGAAGGCGGCGGTTTGCTAAACCGTTATACGGTCAAAAGCTGTATCGGGGGTTCGAATCCCCCCCTCTCCGCCAGAGTTTCTAATCGTTTGCAATCCGCATAAATACAAGCAAGTCCTCATGTCGGCTGATCCTCGCGTCGTCGTCGGCAAGGGAATCTCCGACATTGGAGTTTTCGACCTTCGTGCGAGCGGATTGGGCGAGTGCTGCTGCCCTTGTGGTAGAAGCGCCGATTGCTTACGATGGTGAACCACCATTCCCGTCAGCAGGTCGATCAACCGAAGCATGGCTTCCATTAGCCCGGCAGCGCCGCAGGCGCATCAGGATTCGGAAAATGTGTCGAGCAGGACAGCGCCGCCTCTGGCCCGGCGTCTGTTTCTGGTGCTGGGCGCGGTCGCGCTCGTGTACGCCTTCGTGGCCGGCTTTCGCACCGTCGCTGACCCCGACCTTGGCTGGCAAATGGCAAGCGGGCGCTGGGTGACGCAGCACCATCAGATTTTCTCCACCGACGTTTTTTCTTACACCGCCAACGGACAGCCCTGGGTATATCCCTTCGGCTCCGCGCTGCTCTTCTACGGTCTATACCTGCTGGGCGGCTATGCCCTGCTGACCTGGTTTGGGGCAGCAGCCTGCGTCGGCACGGTCGCGTTGCTGCTCCGGCGAGGCTCCGCGTTTACCGCCGCAGTCGCGGTGCTCGCCATTCCACTGATCGGGGACCGCACGACCCCGCGCGCAGAGATGTTCACCGTGATCCTGTTTGCGGCGTATCTCTCGATCCTCTGGCAGAACTACCAGACTAGCCGCGCGCCGCTTTGGCTGCTGCCGCCGCTGATGGCCCTCTGGGTCAATCTCCACCTCGGGTTCATTGCCGGATTGCTGCTGCTGGCCGGGTTTGCAGGACTCGACGTGCTGGAACTTGTGATTTCGCCCTCCCGCAGAAGCGAGGGTTTGAGCCGGCTACGGCGCCTGCTTGGGTGGTTTGCGGCCACCGCGGTTTGCACGCTGATCAATCCCTGGGGATGGGGACTTTACAAGGCCATTCTGCGGCAGAACCGCGTGATGGCTCAACATGCAGTGTTAATTGCCGAGTGGGCCAAGGGCCATTGGAACTGGAGCGGTGCTATGCCCCGGTTCTCGCAATCGCCTCTGGTCCACGCGATGACGTTGTTAATGCTGGTCGTGGTGGTCGCAGTTCTCACCGCGTTTTGGCAACGCCGCTGGGGAGCGATCCTCCTTGTGATCGGCGCCATGTATGAGAGCATGCGGCACATCCGGATGGAGGCCCTCACCGCCTGCATCGTGGTGGTGGTTGCGGGAGCAGTATTCAGCGAGGCGCTGCCGCAATGGAGTCTGCGGATTGCGTCTCCTCGGATGCGGTCGATTGCCGCGGTCGCTGCGGTGCTCCTGATGACGGCGCTCGCCGCCTGGCACTCAGTGGAATATGCCAGCGATCGCGCTTACCTCGCCAGCAACAGCCTGAATGGCTTTGGAGCGGGTCCGGGTTTCTGGTTGCCGGAACATGCAGCCGACTTCATCGCGCGCGAGAACTTGCCGGGGAACGTCTTCAACTCCTACGACGAGGGCGGCTATCTGGTGTGGAAACTCGGCCCCAGGTACCGCGACTATATCGATGGCCGTGCCATCCCATTCGGGCTCGAAGCGCTTCCGCATGAGGAGCAGCTGCTGGGCGAGACACTCGACTCCGCTGACTGGCAGAAGGAGGCGGACCGCTACAACATCAACACTGTCATTCTGCCCATCGGCGGTGGCGAGATCGCCTTTGAACAGGTGCCGGTCTTATGCTACGGCGAGAAATGGGCGCCAGTGTACCTCGATGAACTGGCCATCGTGCTGGTGCGCCGCACGCCGGCGAACCAGCCGGTGATCGATCGCCTGGGCGTGAATTGTGCCATTGCGTCTCTGCCCGGTGGGTCGTTAGGCCACGATGCCCGCTCGTTTTCGCAGTGGGTCAACGCGGCATCCTTGTTGGGTGTTCTGAATCGTCAGGCGGAGTCACTCGCGGCGGCCGACAACGCCTTCCACATTTTTCCCGACAGCGCTCGCTTGCGCCGCATTCGGGGCGCTGCGCTTTACGCTGTCGGCCGGCGCACCGAAGCTGAAGAGGAGTGGCTGGCGGCACTTGCGCTGAGCCGCGGCGATATTGCCAGCGATGCTTCTGTCTGGTCTCTGCTTGCGGAGCTTTATGACCAACAGGGCCGGACATCGGACGCCATGCGTGCGTGGCAGCGCACCGTCAACCTGGCCACTGAGTCGATGACCACTTCCAACGTTCCGCTGAAAATCACAAAGGCGCGCGCCGAAGTGCGCTTGGCGCGACTGTACATTAAGGAGGACCAGCCTCGCGCGGCGTTGCAGGCGCTGGATGAGGCGGTGCGGAGCGCTACCCCCGCCATGCTGAAAGCCACGGATGGCCGCAGCTTCAACTTTAACGTCGCCCAAGGCCGGGCGGCGGCATGGTGGGCCTTGGGCGACGCGCAAAAGGCGACTTCGTTCGAAGAACAGGCGGTGAAGCTAGATCCCGATGCCCCCGATGCCTGGTCGCATCTGGCGAAACTTTATGCCAGGCAGGGCCGGGTAGACGACCAGCATCGGGCCGAGGCCCACGCCACCGCGCTGGGTCCAATACAGAAGCCGTGACGGAAGACGAATGTTGCAACCCAGCGGGCTTTCGTGCAGCCGCTTAACGTTCTCGGGAAGAACTGCATTCCTGCAGCGAGACTGACAACTGACGTCTGAGTGCTGAACACCGACTTAGAAGCGGTTTAGCCCTGCCAAGAACAACGAGCTCCAGGCTTCAGCCTACGACGTGTGGCGAAACGAGTCCTACCGTTTCCTGGCCGGCTTCTTGGCAGATGGTTTCTTGGCTGTCCTCCTGGCCGGTGCAGTCTTCTTAACCCCGGACTTCCTGGCCGGTGCAGTTTTCTTCGCGGCGGCTTTCTTTGCCGGTGTCTTCGCTGGTTTGGTCGCGGCCTGCGCACGAGCAGCCTTCTTGGCGCTCTCCTTTCTTGGGGGCGCGGGTGGTTTGGCTGCCGCTGACTTTCCTGCCGGCGCGGCAGCTGCAGCGCTAGCCGGCGCGGGTGCGGCCTTCGCCCCATCTCCGGCTGCAGGCACAGCAGTCGGTGGTGCGACCGGCGCGGGCGCGGGTGCGACCGTCTTCGGCTTGCGTCCTCTCTTGCCAGCCGGAGCTTGACCTCCGCCTGCCGCCGCCGCCTTGCCTCGTCCCCGCTTCGGCGCGGGCGGCGGAGGCGGTGGAGGCGGCTCATACGGTTTCAGGAAATTCATGATCTCCGTATGCGAATGCAGCTTGCCGTCCAGCAGCAGCAGGAACGCCTTTTCCATGATCTCCGGATATTCCGGAAGCTGCGGCGTAATGCGCAACTCGGCCATCTCCGGGAACGGCAGCTTCTCCCTCACTTGACGCCACTTGGTGAAGAAGTTTTTTAGCTTCTGATCGACCGCTTGTTGCCTCGTCGTCAGGCTGAGAAACAGGATGTTCTCCGGCGCAGCCTGCGACAACAGTTTCCATGCGCCCGACGGCATGCTGGCTTCCTTGCTGGTCAGCCGCTTAGCCAAATCGTGCGCCCCACTTTCCAGGTGCTTCCACTTGTCGACGAAATCGCGGCGCGGAATCATACGCTGAATGTCCGCTGTGTCCTTATCGCTCATTCGCCGCGTGAGGAAGTACATGACGATGGGTCCGGTTTCGACGGAGTAGCCCAGCTCGTTCATCATCTGGCGCGTCTTCACCAACTGCCCGAGTTCGCTGGAGTCGATCTTGGCGATGGTCCAATGCGGATGCAGGATCTTCAGCCATTGCTCGCGCTCCAGCGCACGCGCCACGTGCACGGGATCGTCCTCGTGCGCCAACTGCTCGAGCTCGTGGCCCACCATGCGCTTGTTCACGTACTCGATGTAGTTGTTCTCTTTCGCCGCGTCGTAGCGCGCCTGGGTGCGCTCCTCCAGGTTCCAGTGGAAGCGCGCGGCGAAGCGCGTGACGCGGATCAGGCGGACCGGCTCCTCAAGAAACGCGTAGTTGTGTAGAACGCGCAGGACCTTCGCCTCAATGTCGGCAATGCCGTTGAAGGGATCGAGCAGCAACCCACGCGAGCCGGGATTCAGCGACAGCGCCATGGCATTGACCGTAAAGTCGCGGCGGCGGAGGTCTTCGTTGATGGTGGCGGGCGTGATGGTGGGGGGCTTGCCGGGGCGGTCGTAAGTTTCCGCCCGAGTCATGTTTAATTCGGCACGCACGTTGCCGGGCATCAGCAGTTGCAAGGTGCGCAGCTCTTCGTCCACGCCCTGCACCGAAATGCCGGCTTTCTCCAAATCTTTCTGTAACTTGAGGGGATTGCCCTGGATACTGAGGTCGATATCGCGGATGGGGAAACCGGTAACCAGATCGCGAATGGTGCCGCCGGTAAGGTAAAGATTCAGTCCGGCGCGGCGAGCGATTTCCTGAACCAGGTTCACACCCTTTTGCTGATCCGGTGTGAGCCGGGTTTCCATGGTATAGATGTAATCTGCCATCTAAATGTATGACTCGATTGGTGAAACCCGGAGATGTACGAATCCGGACGAAGATCTCCCGACTGCCAGATTGCAGGTCCCAACTAAAGCCATAGCCGGAGCGCGAGCGCCGTCGCAATTGCCGGTGGGCCCGCCGCCTCCGTTAACTTCTTCGCTCTTAACAGCTTAGCGGAGGCGTGCGCCTGAGGCGCATCATAGCGAACATAACACAAGGTTGACAATTTGGCTACAAAGCACGTTAGGAGGGGCACATTTTCTTCGAAAGTGCGACAATCGTGCAGTCCGAAGCTTCTCTATGGCCACAACTCACAAGAAGGTCGTTGTGCGCAAGATGGATCGCGACAGTGTGAACGGTTACGTCACGGCTGCGTTTGTCGCCGACGGCAAGGTCGAGGTGATGAACACCGCGGGCAAAGTAGTGGCCATTGAGCTGCGCGACATCAAGGGCGTGTACTTTGTGCGCGAGTTCACCGATTCGGAGTCGCTGGGCCGCAAGACCTTCACCTCGCGGCCGCGCGTCGAAGGGTTGTGGGTCCGGCTGCGCTTTCGCGACAACGAGGTCATCGAGGGCATGATGCCGAATGACCTGCTGCAAGATGGCGCAGACGGCTTTTCCATAATTCCTCCCGATCCCCACTCCAACACGCAGCGCATCTTCGTACCGCGGTCGGCGTTGACCGAGATGACGGTGCTCGGCGTGATCGGGGAGAAGGCCGGCCGCCGCGGCCGCCGCCCGGAAGACACGCGCCAGGTGCCGATGTTCACGTGACGATGTGTTCGCCCTTTTTTCCGGCCGACACGATGAAGCCTGCCGCAACGCGGCGGCATGAATTTAGGGGGAGTAAGAAACTGGTGACAACTCCTACTGTTCTGCACGGGAGCACGAAAGCCGGAATCGCGACGAGAACAGCCGCAACGCGGCGGAATGAATTTAGGCGGGGGCGGCAGCCCCCGCACTGCGCGCGACATGGAGTGAGCCGCAGAGCGGCGACACCGTGACGTGTGAGCCGTCTCACCGACCCTAACCAGCCCGCGATCATAGGCTGGCCATATGGCTGACACGTACACGAAGATTCTGATTCATTGCGTCTTCAATACCAAGAACCGGCTGCCGCTGATCGCCGAAACTGAGAAACTCTGGAGCTACCTGCGTGGAATTGCGCGAAATCGCGGAGTTGACGCGCTTGCCATTGGCGGCACTCGCAATCATGTTCACATGCTGTTGCCTCTCCCATCGGGGTTAACGATGGCGCAACTGATACGCGATGTGAAAGCCAATTCTTCCCGGTATCTCAACGAAAAGCAGCGCGGGTTTGCGTGGCAGGATGGGTATGCCGCGATAAGCGTCAGCCCGTCCCAAGCCGACGCAGTGCGGCGGTATATTGCGCATCAGGCCACGCATCATGAGAAATGGAGCTTCGAGGCTGAATACGCAGCCATCCTCGATAAATCCGCGGTAGAACGTTCTGCGGAATACACGCTGGGTTAGTGCCGCCGCTCCGCGGCTCAGCTCTTATGCCACTCGCGCGTGGGCTGCCGCCCACGCCTAACATCATCCCGCCGCTGCGCGGCTGGTGTGTTGAGACTCGACGCGCCGATCACCCGCTCCAAGCTCCCCGAAGGCGAGACGAAAAACTTACAGTCAGTGTCAACATCATGTTCTCGGCAGTGCCTTAAACAATGCCCGTGTAGCGCACGATGACTCCTCTCCCGTTATACTTGCCGCGCTGTAGAATATCCGAAATCCGAATTCCTGATACAAGCCCTTGGCTACCGAAACCCAACCTCTCTCCGTCGCCTCCAGCGAAAGCGAATTCGTAAAGGGACTCGGCCCCATCAGCGCCACGACCATCGTGATGGGATCGATGATCGGCTCGGGCATCTTCATTGTCTCGGCCGAAATCGCCCGCCTGGTCGATTCGCCCGCGCTGCTGATTGCGGCCTGGCTGTTGACCGGCTTTCTCACCATCACCGGCGCGCTCGCGTATGGCGAACTGGCAGCCATGATGCCGCACGCCGGCGGGCAGTATGTTTATCTGCGTGAGGCGCTCAGTCCGATTTGGGGATTTCTCTACGGCTGGACCTTGTTCCTGGTCATCCAGACCGGCACGATTGCAGCCGTAGGCATCGCCTTCGGCAAATTCCTCGGCATCTTCATTCCCTCGGTTTCGTCCACGCACTGGCTGATCCATCTGTGGCACGTGCCGCCCATCCCGATCGGGCCGATGGTGTTGGGCAACATGGATGTCGGCCTGAACACGCAGAACCTCGCCGCCATCCTGGTCGTCATCTTCCTATCCGTACTGAACATCTTCGGCATCCGCCTGGGCGCAGCGGTGCAGAACGTCTTCACGTTTGCGAAGACGGCCGCGCTGCTCGGTTTAGTTCTGCTGGGGCTGTTCGTGGGACGCAACGCGCAAGCCATCGCCGCCAACTTCAGTGGGAATTTCTGGCACAACGCGGGATGGCAGTCGCTGCATGCCGTGCAGGTCGGAGTCGGCGGGCCGATCGCGCTGGTCGGAGTCTTCACCATTGTCGCCGTCGCGCAGGTGGGATCGCTGTTCTCCTCCGACGCCTGGAACAACATCACCTTCACCGCTGCTGAGGTGAAGAATCCCAGGCGCAACCTGCCGCTCGCGCTGGCGCTGGGAACCGGCGCGGTCACCCTGTTGTATGTCCTGGCGAATGTCGTGTATCTCACCGTGCTCCCACTGCACGGCGATCCACACGGCGCAACCATCCTCTCGCGCGGCATTCAATACGCGTCGGAAGAACGCGTGGCCACGGCGGTCATCCAGCAGATCTTCGGCCCCAGCGGCGCAGGCATCATGGCCGTCGCCATCCTGATCTCGACCTTCGGCTGCAACAATGGATTGATCCTGGCGGGCGCGCGCGTCTACTATGCCATGGCCAAGGACGGGCTGTTCTTTCGCGGTGCGGCAAAGCTCCATCCCAGGTACCACACCCCGGCGCACTCGCTCGCCATGCAGTGCATCTGGACATGCATACTGTGTGTCTCGGGCAGCTACGGCCAGCTACTCGACTACATCATCTTTGCCGTGCTGGTGTTCTACATCCTGACCATCGCCGGTTTGTTCGTGCTGCGCGTCAAGCGCCCCGACGAGCCGCGGCCCTATCGCGCCATCGGCTACCCGGTCCTGCCCGCACTGTATATTTTGATCGCAATCTTTGTTGATATAGTCTTGTTGCGCTACAAGCCGCAATACACCTGGCCCGGCCTAATCATTGTTCTACTCGGGATTCCGGTATATTTTTTCTGGGCGCGGCGAAATCCGCAGGCCGGCGCGCAGCCTGGCATTTGAGACGAGGCAAGCCTTCATGTCCGATCTAACCAAACGAAAACCGCTCGACCTCCTGATGGCGGAAGCATCCGAGACGGGAGAACACAGCCTGAAACGCGCTCTGGGGCCGATCAACCTGGTCACGTTGGGCATCGGCGCCATCATCGGCGCAGGCATCTTCGTCCTGACCGGCTCGGCCGCGGCCAAATACGCCGGCCCAGCTATCGTGCTGTCGTTCGTGCTCTCCGGCATCGCCTGCGTCTTCGCCGGCCTGTGTTACGCCGAGTTCGCCTCGCTCATCCCTATCGCCGGCTCCGCCTATACCTATGGCTACGCCACGTTGGGCGAAATCTTCGCCTGGGTGATCGGCTGGGACCTGATTCTGGAATACGCCTTCGGCGCCGCCACTGTCGCTTCCGGCTGGAGCGGCTACGTGCTGAGCTTCCTGGAGGACTTCGGGATTCGCATTCCTCCCCGGCTGACTTTGGCGCCCAGCGAGAAGCTCGTCTTTTTCCAGGGCCATTGGGAGCACCTGGAGCGCATCAAGGACATGCTGAAGGCGCAGCACATCAATGCCGACAGCCTGCCGCAGCAGACCGGGCTGTTTAACCTGGTGGCGTTTCTCGCGATCGTCGGCGTTACCATCCTGCTGGTCATCGGCATCAAGGAGTCGGCGAATTTCAATTCCGCCATCGTGATCGTCAAAGTCTCCATCGTGCTGATGTTCATTGGCATCGCCGGCATATTCGCGCTGAACCATCCCAGCCTCGTCTGGGCCAACTGGCATCCCTTCATTCCGCCCAATGGAGGGAAATTCGGGGAGTACGGCTGGTCCGGTATTGCGCGCGGCGCCAGCGTCATTTTCTTTGCGTATATCGGATTCGACGCGGTTTCCACCGCAGCTCAGGAAGCCCGCAACCCGCAAAAGGACATGCCCTTCGGCATCCTGGGCTCGCTGGTGATCTGCACTATTTTGTACATCCTGGTTTCGGGCCTGCTGACCGGAGTCGTTTCCTACAGCGATCTGAATGTCTCCGATCCGGTGGCGTTGGGAATCGATGCGACCGGCGTGGTCTGGGCCAGGTTCCTGGTGAAGCTGGGGGCCATCTTCGGACTGGCTACGGTCATGCTGGTGATGCTGCTCGGCCAGTCGCGCGTCTTCTACTCGATGTCGCACGATCGCCTGCTACCAGAGTGGGCAGGCGCCGTGCATCCCCGCTTCCGCACGCCCTGGATTTCCACGATCCTGGTCGGCAGCTTCGTCGCCGTGTTTGCCGCACTGGTTCCCATCGACATTCTGGGCGAGTTGGTGAGCATCGGCACGCTGCTGGCGTTCGTCATCGTTTGCGCGGGAGTGTGGAGGCTGCGCAACAGCCAGCCTGACTTGCCGCGCCCGTTCAAGACTCCCTGGGTGCCCCTGGTGCCGATCCTGGGGATGGTGGTTTCGTTCGGGCTGATGGCCAGCCTACCGCTCGATACCTGGATTCGGCTCATTGTGTGGCTGATCATCGGGATGGTCATCTACTTCGGCTACAGCCGCCATCACAGCCGCGTGCAAAACATGGTGGATGACGAGGTGAAGGTCGCGGGAGACTAGAACCCGGCTGGCTCTGTTGAAACGCCTTGAAAGGGCACGGCTTCAGTGTCTGCGTGAGAACTAGAATTTCCTTGAGGCAGTGGAGCAGGAAGCACGAAAATCGAACCCCGCAGGGGTGGCTGGGCCGTTAGCCCAGGACGGAGCGCAGCGGAGTCCTGGGTCAGGTGGGAAATTTCTCCGAGCCGCGGAGCGGCGGCATAGTTCTCACGCAGACACTTCAGCCGTGCCCTTCTAGAAGAGGAAAACAGCCGCCTTTAGGCGCTGCGGGATAGCTTCTCCCAGCGCCTGAAGCCGATTTCATGGGGTTGCGTTTGCGGCACGGCTGCCCTTTCAAAGCTGGAATATAACTCCGGACCCGCTCTACCCGGCTGGCATCACGAAGCCCTGCTACTGATTCACCGGCACCTTGATGATCTTCTTTTGGATGGCGTAGGTCACCAGTTGAGCTTTGTTGTGGATATCGAGTTTGCGCATGAGGTTGAATTTGTGCGCCTCGACGGTTTTTACGCTGAGCCCCAGCAGCACCGCAATTTCTTTGACCGAATTGCCTTCGGCCAGCAGCTTCAGGATCTCGCGCTCCCGAGGGGTAAGGGTTGACATGCGCGGCTGCATACGCGTGTCGCGAACGCGTGAGCGAAAGTCTTCCACCAGCTTGCCCAGCACCTGCGAGCTCAAGTATTTCCCGCCGCGATAGACATCGCGCACCGCGCTGACCAACTGCGGCGCCGGCGTGTCCTTCAGCACATATCCCGCCGCGCCTACTTCGAGGCATTGCAACAGGTAATCTTCGTCCTCATACATTGTCAGATAGAGAACTTTCGTCTCGGGACGGTTCTTCTTGATGTGCCGTGTCGCCTCAAACGACGACAGGCCGGGCATGCCGATGTCCATCAGGACAACGTCGGGTCGCAGATCGCGCGCCTTGTCGACGGCGTCGCCGGCATCGGGCGATTCGCCCACAATTTCGAAATCGCTCTCGCTCTCCAGCAGGCGGCGCACGCCCTGCCGGAACAATGTATGGTCGTCAACTAACAAGCATCTGATTTTCGGCATGTCTCACAGCGAGCAATTAGCAATTAGCCGTTAGCCGTCAGCTAAAAACCAAGTGCCGGCTCCTTTCGCAAGTGGATCTCTCCGCAGTCTCGGAGGGTGGAGCACGCCTTCAGGCAGCCGCTGAGGTAGACTCCGCGACCACCTCAGCGGCTAAAGCCGGGTCGTTGTGGAGCCCCTTCCTGATACACGCCTGAAGGCGTGCTCCACCCCATGTTCCCGTGAGCCTACGCTCCGCGCGCTATCACGCCGGATTCGCCGGCCAGGATTCCTGGTTCAGCAGCCACCTGGCCACTGATGACGGGCGCAATTACTTCGATGCGTGTACCCTTACCTCGCGCCGAGGTCACCTTCATCTTTCCTCCGATGTTGCCGATGCGCTCGCGCATCCCCGCCAGGCCGAAGGTCTGCCGGCCAGGATTGGGCCTCTGCGACGAGATTCCGACGCCGTCGTCCTCAATCAGCAGGCGCACCGAGCCGCTCTCGCGCGTCATCTCGATGTTCACCGTGGTGGCGTTCGCATGTTTAGCGACGTTGTGCAGCGCCTCCTGCACGATGCGGTAAAACGCGGCTTCCACCGGCGTCGGCATGCGCCCGAAATCCGGCGACACCGTGACCCGTGCCTTTACCCCGGCACTCTTGGCCAGATCTTTGGCTTCCTTGCGCACCGCGGCGATCAATCCCAATTCCTGCAACACCAACGGCGACAGGCGGCCAATAATGCGCCGGATGCCTTCGATGGTGCGATCGACCACATCCAGGGTTTCGCGGATTTTCATGCGCGCCGTGTGCGCCGTGACGCTGCTCTCCAGCATGCCCAGATACAGCCGGATCACCATCAACGCCTGGCCGGTTTCGTCGTGCAGTTCGCGGCTGATGCGCTTGCGCTCTTCCTCCTGCGCGTACATCAGGTGTGCCGAGAGCTCGGCGATCCGCATCTCGCGCTCCCGCAACGCGTCGGTCATGCGCGCCCGGTCGATCGCCATCGCCGAACGGTCGGCAATCGCGCGCAACAAAGCGCTTTCCGTGGGAAGGCAGGCGTGCGGTCGCGAAAAGCCCAGCAGCAGCACGCCGGTCACTACGCCCTTCAGCTTCAGGGGGATGCCCCAAAGCGCCTCCGCCTTTTCGTGCAGCAAGGGATCGACGGTGTCGCGACACCCTCGCAGGTCGTGCAAGATGGTCGTCTCACCACTGCAGGCGACCGCAGCAGCAAGCCCCTCGGCCAGCGTTGCCGACGCGGCATCATCCAGCTCTTCACCGAAGCCGGCCTGCGCCTGCACCCGCAGGACTTGCTGCTCGGAATCGCGCAGAAAGATCAATCCGAAATTTCCGCCGAAGGTGTGCAGCGCGATCTGCAGCACCTGCTGGAGCAGCACACCCAGGCTGCCGGCCGAGAGCTCGGCGTCCATGACCGAGAGCAGGGTCTCCGCCTCGACCTTCTGCGCGTCGGAGTACGCCGTCGACACCGCGACATAGCTGGCCCACGACAGTGTCTCCATCGCCGCAATCACTTCCTTAAGGCGGCCGGGCGGGAAGATCTTCTCCAGGCAAGGAGCGATCAACTGCTGGTAGATTTCCAGCGAGCGCACTACGGCCCGAGCACTCACCTTTAACTTGGCCAGGCGATCACCAAAGTGCTGCAGGTTGTCATAAAAGGTGGCGAAATCGGTCTGCGAAAAAATCGAGAATCCAGTGCCGATGGTCAACCGTTCCAGCGCGGCCATGGCGCGGCCGTCGAAGTCGAACTCGGCGAACATGCACTTCCGCCACTGGGCCGTGATCTCCGGAAACCAGGGCTGCAACGCGTGCGTCACCTCAACCACGAGCTCGCGGGAGGTTTCCTTCATGGGCAGCAGCGACGACATGGTACTCCTACAGCTAACAATGTTGATGCGGTGGAGGTTACGGCAGGATGGCGTTACTACCTACGCAACTCACAACCGAGACGAAGTTACAGTTATCTTAACGCGTTTCGCGGGGATGTACAGCAGAGATGGTGAACAAGGTGTGCCGGGGAAGGGTCAGAGATTTCCTCACGGAAGCACGAAAGATGCGGAATTTTCTTTTGTATTTGAATTCCTCCATGATGTGGAGCCTGCCCCTGAGTGCAGGATGGGCCTGCGACCCACACCTGTCGGGATCCTTCGACTCCGCGACCGGATCCCGCTAGCCGTTTGCAATCCCGAACCGGCATCGATGACAGCAGCGGTTTCCGTCTGGTCGCCGAATGGATGCGGCGCAGTCCGTCAGGCCGGAGGCCGCCGGTGACCAGTGTGGGCAGATTAGTCTCATTGCGCCGTGGTGCCTTTCGGTTTTCGCAGAATTAGTTTTGCGGCTATTTCCGGGTGCAGCGCAGCCGGCGTGAGTGCTTGCAAACTCTTTTGTGTAAGCAATTATCGCAGTTCGAATGGGGAATCTTAGGGTGTCGATTCGGTGTTTCTTAGGGCTTTTTTTGCTTGACGTCCAACCAGAGTAGGCTTAGACTTGGGCCCTAAATTTTCCTTGTCTATTTTCCTACGTGAGAGTGAGTATTCGCACTCACCGGGTTGCCTTTATGAGGTTGTTTGCCTAATTGAGGAGGGCGGAGCTATGTCGAGCGGCAGTGATTCGATAGCGGTCTTGGGAAGCTCTGTCGCCTCGGGTGCTTTCGTCGGCGATGACCCTGGCGCGACTCATTGGTTTGCGGTCCAGACGGTTCCGCGCCATGAAAAAACCGTAGTCAAGCACTGCGAATTAAGGACGATCGAATCGTTTCTTCCCCTCTACTGGGAAACGCACAAGTGGAGGAACGGTTGTAAGCCTAAGGTCGGGCAGCCACTGTTCCCAGGATATCTTTTTATTCGCATAACGCGCGAGGAGCGGCTGCGCGTCCTGCCCATACCGGGCGTTGTCTCGCTCGTGGGCGCAGGGCGGGTTCCTACACCGCTGGCGGATTTCGAGATCGAATCCCTGCGTTCAGGCCTTCATCTCCGCGCGTTTGAACCCCATCCTTACCTGGTGGTTGGTGCGAAAGTTCGCATCACGAACGGCGCGCTGACCGGTATGACAGGTGTTCTCGTCCGCAACAAGAACAAATACCGGGTCGTCCTCGCTCTGGACTTGATCATGAGGAGCGTCGCTGTTGAAGTCGATGTCCACGAAATCGAGCCCATCGCCCCAGGCCACTAATACTCACATCCATCGACTCCTAAAGGGACGCACAGGCGTGCACAATACCGCGGGTAAGAGCGTGGTTGAAGTACGCATTATTGAGGCTTCGGTGCAGTTATTTGCGCGCCGTGGATTCAGGGGTACGAGCACGCGACAAATCGCTCATCTGGCCGAGGTCAGCGAAGCGACGCTGTTTCGTCATTTTCCGCGTAAAACCGGCCTCTTCTGGGCGGCTGCGGAATCCCGGCTGAAGCAACTGAAATTGGGCAGAAATCTGCAGAACAGTTTGGCGAATGACCTCAATCCTGATGAGGTGATACCGCTGATTGTGACGTTTCTTCTGGAAACGGAAGCACAGGAGCCGCAGTTGCTGCCTCTGCTGTATGTGGCGGCCAATGAACTGCGCGGCTCGGAACGGATGTTTAAGGAACATCTTGGGCCGATTTTCGATTCACTCAACGATTATTTCCGCCGTTGCTCGGCCAAGGGTACGGTTTGCAATCTCGATCCCTCCCTGGTCACGCTAGGTATGGCAGCCGCAATTGGCGCGCATCGTTCGTTGCATCAGTTGTTCGCCGGCAAAGGTTCGCCGTGGAATGTCGAGGAGGCAGCACGAGCTCACTGCCAGCTGTGGCTCAATGCCCTTCGCCAGCAAGTGCCCGATGGGCAGTTATTGACCCGCGCTCTTTGATCCAATGCCGGAAAGCGCCTCAGTTCCCAGATCCAGTGCGACGGGGATTCCGCAGCTCCGCCTGTCCGGCGGGGGCGTTGTTGGAGCATATCGAGGTGCGGCAGAGGGGCAAGCAGGAACTCATCCGCAGAGTAGAAGCCTCCAGTTCCTCGGTGCGGCCCGCTCTTACCGGCACGGGAAGAGTACCTTGGAAACCGCCCAGTTGATCTCATGTTTGGCGGTTGCGACCGCGGTCGCTGTGCATTTCTAAATGTTTTTTCGGGGTCCATCCAGAATAGGGAGCGCGTTCCTGTGCTGCTTGCTCGCGGCCTATGTGCACGCCCAATCCACACCGCCCGACCCCACGCCCGAAAGTCAAACTCAAATGACGATACCCACAGTGGACGATGGCGAGTCTCATGTCAGGTTGGGCTCTCTGCCGAAGAATATTTTCCAGGATCAGACGGCATTGTTCACGACCCCGCTTCGCATGCGCCCTGAGAATCTTGTTTGGGTTGCGCCAGCCCTCTTCGCCGGTTCCGTCCTGGTAGCCAGTGACACGGCCTTCGAGAGCCACCTGCCTAAAGGCTCCACGACCGTCAAGCTGGCGGCCCACCTGTCGGATGCAGGCATGGCCGCGCTCCTGGGTACGGGTGCCGGACTCTTTCTCTGGGGGCAAAAGACGCAGGATGAACGCAAGCGGGAGACGGGCTTTCTTGCTGGAGAAGCCGCCATCGAAGCATATCTCGATAGTAGCGTCATCAAATACATCGCCGGGCGGGAGCGGCCCGGCACGGGCAACAATCGCGGCGAGTTCTTCACCGGCGGCGACTCCTTTCCTTCCAGTACGTCTGCAGTCAGTTGGGCTGCAGCCAGCGTCATTGCCCACGAATATCCCGGCACGCTTACCAAGCTGCTGGCTTACGGAACGGCAGAAGGAGTCAATCTTGGCCGCGTGATTGGACAAAAGCACTGGTCTTCGGACAGCATTATCGGCGGGGCGCTGGGGTGGTACATAGGGCGCCAGATCTATCGCGCTCGCAGCAGCAAGGAGATCGACCCCGCAAACTGGGGCACCTTCGTTAAAGAGCCGAAAGACCCCCCGGATGCCTTGGAGCCCTGGAATAACAATTTCAGCTCTACGTACATTCCGCTCGACAGTTGGATCTATCCGGCAATGCTGCGTCTTTACTCGCTGGGCTACCTCCACGATGCCTTCATAGATATGCGCCCCTGGACGTGGCTTCAGGTGGCGAGGATGCTGCATGACTCGGAGGAAAACATCTTTTCCGACAATAATAATTCGGAGGCGCGGGAGATATTTTCGGCCCTGGAGCGAGAGCTGGGCAGCAACGGCGATCTGAATGTCCTGCAATGGGAAACGCCCACCTTGCAGGTGGAATCGGTCTATACGCAGGTTCTGGGCATATCGGGTACGCCGCTGAACGATAGCTACCACGTAGGACAGAGCCTCGTGAATGACTACGGGCGCCCCTATCAGGAAGGCTTCAACGACTATACGGGCTTCAGTCTGCGGGCGCAGGACGGACGCTTCTCGACGTATTTCCGGGGTGAATATCAACATGCGCCCAGCGCTGCAGGCTATTCGCCCGCAGTTGCCGCCACGCTCTCGAACATTGACTTAACGACGGGACCAAGCCCGGTCATCCCGCTGGGTCCTCTTCAGCCCGCCAATCAGTTCACCGTACTTGCAGCTTATGTCTCCATGCACGCGTTGGGGAGCGAATTTTCTTTTGGCAGAAGCGAAGAATGGTTGGGACCCGGATTGGGCGGCGCCTTCGCCTGGAGCAACAACGCACTGCCCATCTACGCTTTCCGCATGAATCGGGTGGAACCCCTGTATATACCGGGATTTTCGCGATTGCTGGGCCCCCTGCGTTACGATTTTCTCGTGGGTCCTTTACAGGGGCACTCCTTCCCCAATTCCCCCTGGGTGCACGCGGAGCAATTCAGCTTCAAACCCACAGAGAATTTCGAATTTGGCTTCGAGCGTACGGTGGTATGGGGTGGCAATGGACATGTTCCTATTACGCTCCAAAGTTTCGGGCGGAGCTTCTTTAGCTTCGGGGATGTAAGCAATACGGTTAAATTCGGGTCGACTGATCCGGGAGCGCGCTTCAGCGCCTTTAACTTTTCCTGGCGCTTGCCCTATCTTCAGCGCTGGCTGCTCTTCTATTGCGATTCGGAAGTGCACGATGACGTCAGCCCGGTCAGCGCGCCTCGCCGCTCCGCCGTACGCCCGGGTCTATATCTTTCGCATTTTCCCGGCTTGGCCAAGCTGGACTTCCGCGTCGAGGGCGTCAGCACCGACCCGGTGAGTCGAGACTATACTCCGGGAGGCCTGTTCATGTACTGGGAGGTCGTCCAGCGGCAAGCCTACACCAACGATGGATTTATCTTCGGAGATTGGATTGGCCGGGAAGCCAAGGGGGGGCAGGCTTGGCTGACTTATCACTTGAGCGGAAACGAGGACATACAGTTCACTTACCGGAACGTCAAGGCCGAGCAAACCTTTATTCCGGGCGGTACTACTCAGAACGACTACATGGCAAGTGTGTTAAAACGCTTGACACCGGACCTCGAGTTAAATACCTGGCTGCAATATGAGCAGTGGAAAGCGCCCTTGATCGCATCCGGCTTGCAAAAGGACACTGCCGTTGCCGTGCAGTTGACCTGGTATCCCAAGGCCAGGGCCCACAATTAGTTGAGTCCGAAGACATAACACCGTAAGGTGTGGAAGCGCAGGCATGATGGCGCTGCGCGCCAGCCGATCGCGTCTGGGAAAACTCAACCCTGCGGGCGGCATTGCAGAATACTTAAGCAGCCGCGATCATCGCGGAATGGAACTTCAATTAGTAGGTTCGCTTCGGTTTACGTGGAACCTATGGGAGCGAGTTATGATCGTAAGCAATAAAGAGAATGCCAAAAGGCTTGATTCGGAATCTCAAGGCAGTTTACATCGCTTTTGGTCCTTGGGGCTTATGCTCGCGCTGTTTACAGCTAGCCTGCTAGGCCAGGATGCCGGCGGCCAAATGGGCAGTGGCGGTTCTGCCAGCGGCAGCAGCAGTGGTGGAATTTTCGGCGGCAGCAATGGATTGGGCGGCAGCAATGGATTGGGCGGCAGCAATGGATTGGGCAGCAGCACTTTCGGCACCAGCTCGCCAGGAAATGGACAAACCAATGGCTCGATCACCTATGGTGTAGTCAGCGGTGCGATGAGTGCGGAAAGTATTATTCTTTTCTTGGAACGCCATCCCGAACTCATGGCAGAAGCCAAAATAAAAATGGGGCAGGCGCTCGGGGTAGATTCGAAGACGATCACGGATCAGATGATTTTCGACCGGATCCGCCAGGACCCTGGTCTGCAAAGCAAGATCATTGAGGAACTGCAAAAACGAGGTTACAATCTCCTCAACTCCGGGGACATGTCGGCCAATCAGATGCAATTCCAGTCGCCGACTCTGCCGCCATATCAATCGCAGGCCACAACTCAGCCACCATACCCTCAGGGTGCAACCTTGATGCAGCCGGGTGCCCCGTACACGTACGGTGCTCTGACGCCGAATCTTCAGTCTAGCGGGACCAGCGGTCCGTGTCCGACTGGATACGTCGCGCAGCCAATTACCGTTCAGCCGCAATCGCAAGCAGTGAATGGAATGTCGGCCACGAACGGAGTGCCGAGCACGAATGGCATGCCGAGCACGAATGGCATGTCGAGCATGAATGGCATGCCCAGCATGAATGGAGTGCCGAGCACGACTGCACAGAGTGTGATCGTGTGCCAGCCGGCTAATTTGGCCCAACCGATGGTTGCGCCGATGCAGCCCTCTCTCCCCCAGCCACAGGTTCTGCAGCGAACCGTGCCTTACTCATTTATGCCATCTCTCCCGGATCTATATACCCAGATGCTACCGCCTGACAACAGCACTCTCCAGAGGTTTGGCAGCAACGTGTTCCTGTTGGGCACCGGCAACACCGATTCATTACCCATGGATCTGCCGGCGGGCCCGGATTATGTGCTCGGGACTGGAGACGAGTTGAACGTCAATATGTGGGGTTCGCAATCCACGACCCTCACTCAGATGATTGATCGCCAAGGCCAGATCACCCTGCCGGAATCGGGCAGCGTCATGGTCGCGGGGCTCACCATCGCACAAGCGCAGACCGCCATTCAGAAGGCACTGGGGACGCAGTTCCAGGATATGCATGTTGAATTGTCGTTGGGGCGGGTGCGTACGGTCCGAGTCTACGTGGTCGGCGACGTGCAACGGCCTGGCGCCTACGACATCAGCTCGCTTTCCACGCCGCTCAACGCGCTCTACGCCGCCGGCGGCCCCACCGCGGTCGGTTCGCTACGCACCCTGCGGCACTACCGGGGGGATCAGTTGGTCAAAGAGATCGACCTGTACGATTTCCTATTGCGCGGCGTCCGCTCCGGAGTGGAACGTCTGGAACCCGGGGATACCATCCTGGTTCCACCGGTCGGTCCGCAGGTCACGGTCAACGGGATGGTGCGCCGTCCGGCGATCTATGAGTTGAAGGGTAGCGAGGACCTGAAAAGCGTGCTCGACACGGCCGGGGGAGTGATGGTTTCGGCCAGTTTGCAGGAACTTAGCGTTGAGCGCATCGATGCCCACCAACGGCGCACGATGCTGAGTGTGCGCCTGGAAGGTGAGTTAGAACAGCAACCGAGCGCTGTGGATTCCCCCGCCCCGGCAGAGCGAAACAGGAAGACGCCTTCCGCCGCGCGACTCGAGCCCGCCAACTGGCCGCTGCGGGTAACCGATTCGGCGGCCATGGTGACGCTGGGCAGTTTCCGAATGCAAGACGGCGACAACGTGCTCGTGCGCCCCATCATGCCCTATAACGAATCCGTGGTGTTCCTGGACGGCCATGTCTTTCGCCCAGGCAGATATCCATACCACGACGGCATGACGGTGAATGATCTGCTGCACAGTTATCAGGACGTGATGCCAGAACCAGCCGACAGCGCCGAGTTGATTCGTTTGCAGGCGCCCGATTACCGGCCATCGGTCACTATCCTGAAGCTGACGGATGTGCTCAACGGCAATACCCGTACCCTGCTGCAGCCCTTCGACTTAATTCGCGTGTTCAGCCGCTACGAAGTCGACCCACCGACCGTTTCGATTTACGGCGACGTCATTCGCCCCGGCGACTACCCAATGACCGTGGATATGACGGTGACGGGGTTGGTGAATCTGGCGGGCGGGTTGCGCCGTAGCGCCTATGCAGATGTCGCCGATCTGGGCACGTATAGCGTTCAGAACGGAAAGAAAGTCGTGATGCACGAGGGGACCATCCAACTCGCCAAGGCGCTGCGCGGCGACAAGAGAGCTGATATCGCACTCAAGCCCGGCGACGTCGTGAGTGTCCGGCAGCTCACCGGCTGGGAAGATATCGGAAGCACGATCACCATTTCGGGCGAAATCGTTCACCCCGGGACATACGGGTTTGTCCCCGGCGAGCGCCTCAGTTCCGTCCTCAAGCGTGCCGGAGGGTTTCGTGAGACCGCCTATCCCGCTGGCGCGGTACTCAGCCGGGTCAGTGTCCGGCTGGCGCAGGAGAAGACTCGTCAGGATCTGATCCAGCAGATTCAATCGCAAGATCTTTCTGGCGTCACCATGAGCGGGTTCAGCTCCGCCACATCACAAGACGAAGCCGAGTTGTTCCAGGCGGCGGCACAGCAACAGCGTTCAGCAGTGGCAGCACTGCGCGACGCCGAACCGGACGGGCGCCTCATCATTAACATCGGTCCGGACATCTCGAAGTGGGAGAACACGCCGTCGGACGTGGAACTGCGAGCTGGTGACGAACTTGATATTCCCAAGGAGCCAAACTTCGTCGTTGTCAGCGGACAGGTTTATAATCCCGCGGCCCTGGCGTATGTGCCGGGCAGGGAGGCCAGTTGGTACCTGGAGACAGCCGGCGGTCCGACACGCATCGCCAACAAAAAGGATATCTACATCATTCGGGCGAATGGCGCCGTTGTCAGCAAAGGCAGCAAATTCAGCCCGGTACTTTCAACTCGCCTAAGGCCGGGTGATAGCATCGTTGTGCCGGAGAAGTTCCTGGGTACACCCGCATGGAAGACACTCCTGAGCGCCGCTCAAGTCTTGACCCCAGCGGCCATACTGGGGGTCAGCGCCACACGCTAGGGCAAGTGGTCTTCTGTGAACGGAAGCGTGATGAAACCCCGGGGTTCGTCAATCTGGAAGCAGGAGTACGGTGCCGTGGGCAAGCCACCTCTCAATTTAAGAAAGTTGCATAGCAGCAATTTGACGAAGCAATAACAGAACCGAAGGCCGGCCCAGAAATCACAGACACTTCCTACACTCCGCCTATAGTGTTTCTTATCAAGGTGCTTTTGATTGACGCAGATGTACCATTTCTCAATCCACTCTAGTTGTTTTACCGCTGCATTCGATTTGCCGGGTGTGACTGCCAGGGAACAACTATGCTCAAATATCTCCAATATTCCGACTTCCGGCTCCGTTTGTTCATTTACACAGCCCCATTTGGCGCTTACGCGATTGCACTGGCAATTCGTGAGCTGCTCGGAAGACTCACAAGCATGGGGTTTCTGCCAGCCAGCTGGATGCTTACCTATATTCATGCCCCAGCTTCGATTTATGTTCGCCTGATTGCCTATACCCTTGCCGCTTGGAGTTTGGTTGTCGAACCCTATGGGTTGACGGCCCCGGAACATCTATTCAGCAAGAATTCTCTACGAAAGACGATTTCCGCTTGTCTCACCACTTACTTGATTGTCTTCGCCGTGCTTTTTTTGGTGAAGGAGCCGCCAATTTCGAGATCGGTCACGGTCCTCAGCAGCGTGGCATTGTTGGGACTATCGCTACTATGGCAACACAGGCAAAGAATCCCCCGCCGGCACCGGCGCCTCAACGGCGGCGCGCTGCGGGTTCTGATTGTAGGTGTTGATGCCTACGCTGCAAAAGTGACGGATTGTTTGATCCAGGCCCGTCACCTGCCCTCGCGCGTAGTTGGGCATGTGCGCCTGCCCGGACAAGAGGTTACGGTTAGCGGCAGAGTCTACGATTTGGAAGAACTGCCCGCCGTTACCACGGTTGATTTTGCTGACAACATCATCATTGCCATTTCGCCAGAGCATTTCCCGCAACTACGCACCCTATTGGCCCAACTGAGGGGGTTGTGCATACCGATCGGGGTGGTGCTCGATTTGGGGGAAGGGCTTCCGCCCTGCAGCCAGATCGTCAATCTCGGCGGTGTCCCTCCCGTGGCGTGCCTGGACTTCGCCTCCGCGAACTCACTGCAATACCTGGTTTTCAAGAGGGCCTTCGACATCGTGTTCTCACTTTTTGCACTGCTCCTCACGGCTCCGCTGATGCTTTTGATCGCCGTGGCAATCAAATTGAGTTCCGCCGGTCCGGTATTCTTTAAGCAGGAGCGTGTCGGCCTGAATGGAAAACCATTCAACATGGTGAAGTTCCGCACCATGCGCGCGAGTTCGTCAACGGAAAGCGACACCCGGTGGACGATCAGCAACGACACGCGACGCACGAAGGTGGGCACCTTTCTGCGTCGTACCAACCTCGACGAACTACCCCAGTTTTTCAACGTGCTCAATGGTGACATGAGCGTGGTTGGCCCCCGGCCGGAGCGCCCTTACTTCGTAAGGCAGTTTATCCGCGAGGTGGACCAGTACAATACGCGTCATTTTCTAAAAGCCGGTATAACCGGATGGGCCCAGGTCAATGGCTGGCGAGGGGATACTTCCATCGCCAAGCGCGTGGAATACGACCTTTACTACCTAAGAAACTGGACCATGTGGTTCGACATAAAGGTCATCGCCATGACTGTTGTGTGCATGTTCAACAGCAAGAATGCATACTGAGCCCGATGCGTTATCCGTACTCTACCCATTCGGTGAGCTAGTACTCGTGAGGTGGGCAGGAATCTGGGCCAACACAGCTGGAAGTCGCCAGGGTCGCCGGATGCGGAGTTTCCTCGGAGTCACGACATTCAACGATGAATTATTGAGCTTTGCGGAATATCGTGACATTCAGAATTGTCAGTCCGAGCGAAGCGAGGAATCCGCAGTTTTGCCAACTCTGAAAGAACCGCGGGTTTCTCGCGCCAACGCTCGAAATGACAATCTCCTTGATCCATTGGCTACTGGAAAGCGGAATCGTGTGACTGTGACTTGCACTCCACAAGAGCAGCGTCGTCATGAGTCCAATTCACCACGGCGCACAGAAAAAGGAATTGGCAGTGGATAAACAACTGTACGAACCAACAGGGTTGGAACAGAGCTTGGACTTTCCTGACAAGTTCGACCGGCCACGCGGCTTTTATGCCAATTGCAAACTGATCCTCGACAAGGCCACGATTCTTTGGAACCGACGACGCTACTTTCTCAAGCGATTTCTGCCGGCAGTGGCGGTTTCTATTGTTATCGTCTTGTTGATTCCGAAGCACTATACAGCGACTACAGTTTTGATGCCGCCAGACACCTCCTCGCTGTCGATCCTCGGCATGTTGATGGGGGATACAGGGGATGACACTTCTTCAGGGGGGACGGGGGGGTCGGCAGCGTCGTCCGCTGCCAATGCTGCCGGCAGTGCCGTCTCCGATATACTCGGGTTGAAGAGTGTCGGCCAGTTGTATGTGGAGGCTGCGACCAGCCACACGCTTGAAGACCGGATGATCCGCCGGTTTGACCTGATGCATCGTTACGACGACGATCTTATCGAAGATTGCCGCAGTGACTTGGAGTGGTACACCGATGTGAAGGAGAACAAGAAGAGCGGCACTATCTTGATTTCGGTTACCGATAAAGATCCAAAAACAGCGAAGGACATGGCGAATGCCTATGTCGAAGAGCTAGACCGGCTCATGCAGGAAATCAACACGGCCTCCGCCCGGCAGGAACGCGAAGTTACTGGTAAACGGGTGGAAGTAGCGCAACAGGACTTGGAACTCGCGACTAAGAAACTGGCCGAATTTGCCAGCAAGAATACAACCCTCGAACCCGATGATCAGGCCAAAGCGGCGGTCGAGATTTCCGCCGCGATTCAGGGCCAGCTGATTGTGGCGCAGTCGGATCTGAAAAGCCTGGAAAAGTTGTACACGCCCAACAACCAGCGGGTCTATTCGGCTCGGGCCGCCGTTGCCGAATTGAAGAAACAACTGGACCGGGCCAATAGCGCTGGTTTGCACGGGGATGCCACGGAGGGAGATCTGCCCAGCGTACGTAAGTTGCCCCTATTGGGAGTCCAGTACCTGGATCTGTACCGCGATGCCAAAGTTCGCGAAGAAGTTCTGAAGGTCCTCACTCAGGAATACGAATTGGCTCGTATTCGCGAAAATCACCAGGTCTCCACCGTTAGTGTCATGGATACGGCCGTCGTGCCTACGAAGAAGTCGTTCCCACCGCGGAGTGTTTTCGTGTTAGGTCTCGTCTTTCTGAGTTTCTGCGCGTTCGCGGGCTGGACTTTGCTGGTGGACTGGTGGGAAACCGCCGACGAACTGCATCGTTGGAAGGTGTTGTTGAGTCCTGTGTTAACCGGCATGAGATCTGCCCCTCCTTTTCGCTGGCTTGGTCGGCGCGGCAGCGGACGCCGAAGTGCCGGAGCAGACCGGAGCACAGGACAGGATGAGAAGCAAAGTGAACTGGTGCGTGCAGAATAGTTCGCTGCGCCCCCGCGGGGAGGCAGACTAGCAGTTGCTACTTAGCCAGACTGGCTCGTAGTCTTCCACCAATCCAGTTTTTCATTTTGGCTAATAGCGATAGGTTTTCTGTGGGGAGAGTTCACATGATCGAAGACGTTATCGCAAATGTGGTAGCGAGTTATCCCTCAGAGATCACACGTCACCATAACTTCGACAATCCGCGGACCACTTGGCAGGTGCAAACTGTTCTGAATGCGCGCGGGAAGGACCCGTCTTCGGTTTCTATCTGCGACATCGGTGGTGGCTTGAGCACATTCCCCAGGGTGCTCGCTGCCATGAATTGCGCGCGGGTTGTTCTCGTTGATGACTTCCGAGACTCTTGGCATCACCTTCATACAAAAGAAGTGCTCTCCGGCCACGAACGTGTCGGCATTGAGGTCTATTCCCGCGATGTGCTTGAGAGCGGTATTTCCGATCTTGGTAACTTCGACGTCATAACCTCATTCGACAGCATGGAGCATTGGCACAATTCGCCCAAAAACGTATTTCATCAAGTTATGGATTGTCTCTTGCCCGGAGGCGTGTTTTTCCTCGGTGTCCCTAATTGTGTCAATTTGCGAAAGCGACTTTCTACGCCTTTCGGTTACAACAAATGGAGCACAATGGCGTATTGGTACGAAGAACCGGTATTTCGCGCTCACGTCCGTGAGCCGGATGTCGACGACTTGCTCTATATCGCCAAAGACATGAACCTGACAGACGTTCATATTTTTGGACGTAACTGGATTGGCCATCGCCATCCCAAGAGGATCATTCGCGTAGCAACATCGCTTGTTGACAAAATGCTCAGCCAGTTCCCAACTTTGTGCTCTGATATCTACTTGCTAGGTAAGAAATCATATAGTACCCAAAGTATATTTCAGCGCTGACGAGAGTCCCTGTAGGTTCAATGAACGAAATAATCAGGCCAATGACACAGGCGGGGGCACGGCGTAGGCTCGTGCACGGCTTTGGGGCCTCCGCCCTCGGACCGGTCACTACGGCCATCATCCAAGTGGTGAGCGTTCCCGTGTTTCTTCGTTTCTGGGGCCTGAGGCTTTATGGCGAGTGGCTAGTGCTAAGCGCTATACCTACCTATCTCTCACTGAGTGACATGGGGTTTGGCAGCGTCGCCGGCAACGACATGACCATGCACGTGGCGAGGGGCAACCGTGAAGAAGCACTGCAATCCTTCCAGAGCACTTGGGTGTTCATTACTGCTCTCTCGGTGCTGCTGTCTCTGATAGTCTGTTGTACGGTATGGTTCCTCCCCCTCAGATCATGGCTCCATCTAGACCTACTTTCTGAATGGGAGGTGCGCACCGTGATCGTGCTGCTGGCCGGCTATGCTGTCCTTACCCTTCAGGGCACGTTGATCACTGGTGGCTTCCGCTGCGAGGGGAACTACCCGCTAGGAATGTTCGGTCTTAACCTGGTGCGCCTGACCGAATGGACTATGGCCACGGTGGTAGTGATGTTTGGAGCAAGGCCCGTCGTGGTAGCGATGGTCTACTTGCTGGTCCGCGCCGTCGGACTAATGATGTTGAACATCGTTCTTCGATGTAAGTCCCCCTGGTTGCATTACGGCGTGGAGCATGCGGACCGCGGCTGCGTACGCCGCTTGGCCGCGCCGGCTTTCGCCTTCATGGCTTTTCCTGCGGGCAACGCCATTAGTATTCAGGGGATGATCGTGGTGGTGGGCCTGGTCCTGGGCCCCATAGCGGTGGCGGCCTTTGCTACCGCCCGGACCCTGACTCGCTTTAGCTTCCAGATACTTGAATCCATACGAAACGCTATCTGGCCCGAGCTTTCGGCTGCCTTCGGGGCGGAGAACTGGGAGTTTGCCCGCAAGCTCCACCGCCTCGCCTGCCAGGCCGCCCTGTGGCTATGCCTGCTGGCGGTCCTGTTTCTTGCGGTTGCGGGACCATACATATACCGGGTTTGGACTCACGGCCGGATCCCGCTTGATTCCACGCTGTTCCATTGCCTACTAGTGGTAGTCGTCGCCAATTCTTTCTGGTACACCAGTTCGGCAGTTCCTGTCGCCTGCAATGACCATCAGCGGATCGCTATCGCCTACCTGGTTGGCGCTTCGGCCTCAATTGCAATGGCCTACTTTTTCTTGCGCCACATCGGACTGCCCGGAGCGGCGGTTGCACTGTTGGTGATTGATATGGCCATGGCTTGGTACGTGCTGTGCAACTCGGTTCGCATCGTCAAGGATTCTTCTTGGGGTTTCCTGTCCTCGCTGGTTTCGATTCCACCGGTACTCACGAACTGCTTGCGAGCGAACGGTGGCGAATCTAGATAGCCGAGGCAAACTATTCCTCCAACTTTTTCATTAGGCGCCGCAGCTGATCCGGTCCGGTACAAATCGATGGTCAATTGCTATGCAGCTCTGCCAGCGCCCGACCTCAAGATCTAGTGGCTACTCGAAAGTCACTAAGCGGGAGGATTCATGACTAACTATACAGTGTCGTCCTGCGTGCTTGTTTGCCCGGAAACGAAAATCCCCTTGCGCGAGTGTTCCCTGCACGAAGCTAGCGAGCTAATTGCGGGTAGCTCGTGGTTGACATGGAGGCAGGAGGGTCTCCCCCGTGCATTCGGGCCAACCGACCGGGTGTTGCTGCGTCAGGATCTCGCCTGTGCTTATCCTATCGTGAATGGCATTCCGGTACTGCTCCCGCCGGAGATGCTTTTTGCCGAACGTGCTCACCGCCGGTTTGATCTGAAGAATACAATTTGGGCCGAAGCGTATGAAGAAATGGAACACTATAACAGCATGTACGCAACTGAAACCGCGCAGTTGAGCGCCGGCGCTGCATCTCCTTTCCCGCCAGATCTTGTCGAGCACGTATCTACGTTCCCCTTTCCAGGCCACATATGGCTTGATGCTGCACACGACGCTCTGGGTCAGCTCGACTGCTTCCTGCATCTCGGCAATATTCGCGGAAGAACGGTCGCACAACTGGGAGGAAAAGGCCTCCACGCGGTGAAATTCTTGATCGCAGGTGCTAAGGAAGCATGGGTCATTAGCCCCATGATTGGCGAGTGTCTATACGCGATTGCGTTGGCCCGTAGATATAGCGTGGAACATAAATTGCGCTGCGTTGTGGCCGTGGGAGAGCAGTTGCCTTTCAGTGACGACTCGCTGGATGCAGTCTTTTCTGGAGGGTGTCTTCATCATATGGTCGTGAGTCGTGTTGCCACTGAACTTAATCGCGTCTTGGCGCCCGGCGGAAAATTCTGTGCTTATGATCCTTGGAAGACCTTTCTTCATGGATTGGGAACCCGAATCCTCGGAAAGCGGGAGGAAGGCGTGTATTGTAAGCCCTTGAATGCTGAACGACTCAGACCATTGTGCGAAACGTTCAAGAAGATCGAAATCAAACAGCACGGACCAATTATCAGATATTTAACTATAGCCGCCTGCAAGGTATTGAAGCGGCAACTACCCATCCAGTACGGTTATCCGATCGGGCGTTTCGAGGATGCTCTTTTTGGCCAGTTCCGATTTTTTCGGAAGCGCGGCGGAAGTGCCGCCGTCCTCGTCACCAAGGAGGAGCATGCAGGCGAGATCATGCAGCAGACCGCTTCTCCGCCACTTGTGCTAGAACCTATCTCATAAATCCGCGTTGAAAGGGCACGGCATCAGCCGTGCCGCTGAGGGCCGCCAAAAATGCGGTCTTTAGCCCAGGGGAAAGCGACTCTTACTTTCTTGGTTCATTATGGGATAGTTTATAGTCTGCGACGGTACGTCGGACTAGAGATGTGGCAGGTGAACGGGTGAGTGGATTCGCGGACGATTGAAGTGCAGTTCCGGGGAGCGGTGGTTGCCCTATTGGTGTTTGATATGGCCACGACTTGGTACGTGCTGTGCCGGTTCGCATTCTCCAGGATTCAATCCGTGGATTCCTTGGATCACTGCTGTCAGTTCCCTCTTTAGTCACCAGACGCGTGCGAGCGACCAATGTCCGGTTCCTCTAATTCACCAAAAGCTAATTCACTGACGTCTGCAGCCGCGGTGTGGTCGTTCTTCGTGGTTGTGCTCCCGCTGGCGACTGTACTGGCCTTGGACCGTCATAAATGGGATGCGCTGGAGTTACTGCCGCTGGTGACGATTGTTTATGCGGCTTCTCGGCTTGCCAGCCTCCAACGTGGAGGAACAGCAAAAATTGTTACTGTCTGTGTTTGGGTGTTCGTCTACATCTTTTTCGGGCTCGTACCCCTGCTTCAAATGCTTGCTGGTGCTGGATTTCCATTTCGCGGCCAGTTTTACAGCCCCGCCGATGTTCTTCGAGGCTATTCGGCCGTACTCATCGGACTCGCCGCATTTGACTTTGGCGGTTGGTTCTCCACCCGACGAATCGTAGCCGGCCATCGCCCTGTTGCTGAAGCCCTGTTTTCCCGGAGACTGAGCCGCGGGCGCATTTACACAACTACTCTTGTTGGGATATTCCTTACCACCGAAATGATCATCGCGGTTGGGGGATTGCAGTCACTGCTTGTTGCCAGGATGGAAAGACTCCAGAACATCGCGAGTGTGGCTGGCGGGGAGGGCCAAGCTATGCTTGAGATATGGGACGCCCTGCTGAGAACACCATCAGCCGCCGCATTTCTGTGCCTGCTTGCTTTCCGTGGGGGTGGGCGCCGACTCCGGTTCATCGGCACAGTATTGTTGGTCGTCGCGGGAGCATTCTTGGCGCTGATCAGTAACCCAGTGAATGCGTCACGAAACTGGGCCGGAACCGTTTTCCTTGCGATCATGTTCATAGTTGTGCGCTGGAACAACAAGCGCTCTGTAGCTCTGGTGAGTATCGCCCTAGCGACCATGTTCGTGGTTGTCTTCCCATTTGCGGATACTTTCCGGTACAGTCTTAATGCTAACATGACCGACAGAATGGCGGGCGGTGGCAACATGATGACGGTTTTGACGACCAAGGACGATTTTGACGCCATGCAAAACATGTTTAGCACGGTGGAGTATGTACGAACCGAGGGATTTACCTATGGAAGTCAGCTGATGGGCAGTATGTTGTTCTGGGTGCCCAGGTCAGTCTGGCCCGACAAGCCGCAACCTACTCCCGCTCTACTCGCAACGTACGAAGGCTACTTTTTCAAAAATATTTCTACGCCCCTCTGGGCTGAAATGTACATTGATGGGGGGCCTCTCCTGGTGTGTCTTTTTTTCTTTTTGTACGGCATTTTCATCAATGGACTTGAAGCCCGCTATTTGTTCGACCGAAACATCGAGGCCGCTACCCTTGCTACGGTATTCGTGCCGGTCTTTGCTCCTTACCAGTTCTACTTGCTCAGGGGAAGTCTTATGGCTGCGGTCTCGGGGCTGATCCCCATGTGCATTTTTCTTTTGGCGGCTACGGGTCGCCCTTGCACAACGTCGGAGGAAATGCTTGCAACGTCGAGACTTTTTGGGACTCACTTTAGGAACCGCGGCAGCGATGGCTTTGCCGTTGCCGGCAAACGGTACCAATCCGCGGCGAATTCTGGTTACACAGTTCGGCGCTGACCCGAGCGGTACAAAGGACTCTACCGACGCAGTGGGAGCGGCGGTCAAAGAGCTCCGTACTTCCGGCGGAGCATTGGTATTCGCGCACGGTAGGTATCTCTTGTCGCCTAAAGTATCTACAGCCATGGCTTTTGAAGGAGTCGACGGAGTTGAGGTGGACGGCGATGGGTCTTTGCTGCTGTTTTCCGGAAAAATGACGCCATTCTCATTCCACAAATGCTCGAACATCTTTGTCCACGATCTTACTATCGACTGGAACCCGCCGCCATATTCGCAAGGTACCGTCGTCGCATCCGGTGATCGTTGGTTTGATGTTGATCTTGATGCCGGTTACTCGGCAATTTCCACTGCCCCTATCGACAGTTATGTAAGCTTCGATCGCGATCGGGTATTGGCTACTTACAATTTCGTCAGTGCATATGGAAAGGTCGACCACGTGGAACGTGCAGACGAGCGGCGCATCAGGATCGTACTGAGGCCTGGGCCAGCTACGGGGCAGACGTCGACTAGGATGCCAACCAACACGGCCGTGGTGCTGCGCTTCGCACGTACAAATTGGGTTGCAAGCGTGCGGAACAGCCGCCAAGTTAGATTTAGCCGGTGCGTGATTCACGCCAGTCCTAATGGTGGTATTTTCTGCAGCCGTTGCACCGACCTGAATTTCGACGAGCTTACGTATAGTATTCCTGCCGGCACCGGGCGGCTACTCTCGACCGTTGCAGATGCTATCTATCTTGTGGGCTGTGATGGTTCCGTTTCTGTAACTCATTGCCGGTTTCAGGGAATGGGCGACGATGGGATCAACATTCACAGCCCGCTTTGGAAGGTGGCACGGCGCCTTGATTCCCACACCATCGAAATTCACAATGGCCGGGGGATGCCAATTGCGGCGGAGCTGCTGCCCCAAAATGGCGATATTCTGCAGTTCTTAGATCCTCAAGATCTTGCGACTGTCGGCGAGGCCGCGGTCGCTTCGGTACAAGAAGCATCGGCAACCCTGCTTTTTTCCCGAGCTTTGCCCGGAGGCGTCGACAGGGACTCATGGGTTGCCGACGTCAATCAATCGCCTCGATCCAGCGTGTGCTACTGCAATTTCCTCGGGAACCTGGGCCGCGCAGTTACAGCCCATAGCGATCTGGAGGTTGCGGATTGCCACATTTCCGGGTGTGCTTTCGCAGCTGTCCTGATCGCACCTGACCGCTTCTTTTTCGAAGGACCTGCAGCCAGCAACGTGATTGTCCGAAACAATGATATTACCGATTGCCATTACGCACGACCGACAGACTATGAAGGTAGCATTGTCGTGGATGTAATGGACAATCCATTCCGGCGCTTTCCGATGACTCGTCGTGTGAACCACGATATCCAAATTCTAAACAACACCATTAACCATGTAGCAACGGCAGGTATAAGCGTCCGTGCAGCTTCGGGCGTCAAGATCGTGGGGAATCACATAGGCGAAACATGGGTGGGATCCAATGGGAAAACACACGATGCCATCATCCTCGATACGGTTTCCGATTGTGAGGTGCGTGACAATATTTCAGGAAAGATAGTGATGCGGAACTGTGATCGCACCGTTACGTTGCGCGACAATAAGGGCTACCCATAATTTCCTCCAGGTACCCAATGAGATAGTCTAATCTAGACAGCGCTCGCCGCCGCCTTCACCATTAGAGCGTCGTTTATAGAATCTATGTTCGCGACGGAAGTTCCGCGACTCGGTCCCACCAGTAAACAATTTGAAATTGCTTGCTTGATCTTATGGGTATGAGACCGCCAAATCGATACTCGTGATTGCAACTCGCGGATATTGCAAGGAGGCTGCAGTTGAAGATTCTGCACGTCATTTACTCAGCGGATCCGACGATCGGCGGCCCGATAGAGAACGTCAAGCAACTCGGTGCGGTGTTGACAGGGAACGGCCACCAGGTCGAGGTTGCCAGCCTTGACGGGCCTGACGCCCCACACTGGCGGAACTTCCCATTTCCTGCTTACCCGTTAGGGCCCGGAGTTGGGAAATACGGTTACTCAAAGCGGCTCCTCCCGTGGCTGCGCGAGAATGTCACACGATACAATGTTGTAATCGTCAATGGGATATGGCAGTACAACAGCTTCGCCGCATGGAGAGCGCTGCGAAGCTCAAGCACGCCCTATGTTGCATACCCTCACGGAGCACTTGATCCGTGGTTTAAGCGAGCATACCCCTTGAAGCACGTAAAGAAATGGATGTACTGGCCTTGGGCTGAGTACCGCGTATTACGCGATGCAAGAGCAGTACTCTTTACGTCACGGGACGAAGCATTGTTGGCCCGCAGATCCTTCTGGCTCCATTGCTGGAACGGCATTGTTGTGGGCAACGGCACCGCGGTTCCAGCACACGACTCAAGTGCCGAGAAGGCAGTATTCCTTTCACAGTACCCGAATTTGGTTGGCAAACGGCTAGCGCTATTCATAGGCCGCATACATCCAAAGAAGGGTTGCGATCTGCTGATCAAGGCGTTCGCAGCCGTGCTGAGGGACGCTCCGGACTGGCGCCTTGTTATTGCAGGCCCGGACCAGGTAGGCTGGCAGGCAGAGCTTATCAGCCTGGCACAGCGAGAAGGAGTTGCAGACCGAATCACCTGGACGGGAATGATTTCAGGCAAAATCAAGAACGGCGCACTCGAAAACGCCGAGGTTCTAGTATTGCCCTCGCATCAGGAAAACTTCGGAGCTGTCCTAGTCGAAGCATTGGCCCGCGGCACTCCTGTACTGATTTCCAGGTCAGTCAACATCTGGCGAGAGATCGAAGAGAGCGGTGCCGGGATTTCGGCCAACGATGACTTGGAGGGAACCTGTTATCTGTTGCGAGCTTGGCTTGCCATGCCGCAGCAGGATAGAGAACTCATGGGCCGTCGCGCGCAAGAGTGTTTCCGTGCGTACTTCGACATCAGACAAGTAGCTCACAATGTGCTTCAAGCAATAGCCACGTCGTGCGGGTGCTCGTAGCGACTTGAGTTGTGCGAGGAGGTTTCGAAGACATACCTAGAATCGTCTAACTATCACTTGAATAGACATTGGATGTGGGACGGGTAGGTGGCGTATCTTGCTACCTTGGTGAGCGTGCCCGTCTGGAAATTCGACGTAAACCGTTGTTCGGCAATTCGCCATACCAAACGAACAACCGACTATTTCCGAGGAGAAATGCATGAAGATTTTAGTTTTGGGTGGAGATGGTTATTGTGGCTGGCCAACCTCGCTGTACCTGTCTCAGCAGGGTAACGAGGTTGCCATTGTAGACAACTACTTACGGCGTTTATGGGACTACGAAGTAGGTGCACAGACGCTAACGCCTATTCGGCCTCTTCCAGAGCGTCTTCGTAAATGGCAGCAACTCAGGGGAAAAGAGATCCATTCCTTTGTGGGCGACATTTGCGATTACGAGTTTGTGTCCGATGTCTTTCGTACCTTTGAACCCGAAGCGGTCGTCCATTTTGCAGAGCAGCGCGCTGCCCCTTACTCAATGATCGACCGGCAGCACGCCGTCTTCACTCAGGTGAATAATGTAGTGGGCACGCTCAATGTCTTGTTCGGCATAAGGGAGTTTGCTCCGGAATGCCATCTGGTGAAGTTAGGCACCATGGGGGAATACGGAACCCCGAATATTGATATCGAGGAAGGCTATATCAGAATTGTTCACAACGGGCGCGAAGACATTCTCCCGTTTCCCAAGCAGCCGGGTTCGTTCTATCACCTTTCCAAGGTGCACGACAGCCACAACATTGCTTTCTGCTGCAAAATCTGGGGAATCAGGGCCACGGACTTAAACCAGGGCGTCGTGTATGGAACAATCACGGACGAAGTCGCTTTGGACGATGTGTTGATCAATAGACTTGACTATGACGCGATGTTTGGTACGGCTTTGAACCGCTTCTGTGTACAAGCTGCTTGTGGCCACCCGATTACTGTATACGGCAGGGGTGGTCAAACGCGCGGTTTCCTCGACATCCGCGATACAGTCCGTTGCATTGAGCTGGCGTGCAAACACCCGGCGAAACCTGGTGAGTTCCGTGTTTTCAATCAATTCACCGAACAATTCTCCATTCTGGATCTTGCAAACATGGTGAAAAGAGCAGCCACAAGCTTCGGGCTCAACGTAAAGATAAATCACCTCATTGACCCGCGTGTGGAGGCCGAGCAACATTACTACAACGCGAAGCACACGAAGCTTGTAGACCTTGGCCTTAAGCCGCACTCCCTTTCGGACTCTTTGCTGGATTCGTTGGTCAACATTGCTATCAGGTATCGTGACAGTATTGACCCGGCCCTGATGCTACCAAGCGTAAACTGGCGTAACAGTCGGAACGCGCGCAGCGCCGATCAAGCGAAAGGGGCTGAATCAGCGGAACACGTGCGGGCCGCCCGGGCCTTCGCGCCAGCGGTTGGGGGCGCTGCGTCTTGAAGTGAGACCGGCGGGCTGCGACGTCTTCGTTGCGCCGGGGGGCGCATCACGACCGGCGGTGACGCCCGCAGTGCGGTCCTAATAATGATGCTGTGCGCAGCATGTCCGGCAAAGCTGCTCGGGCATCGCATGAGGTGCCTGAGCACTCCAGTCGGAGGCCGTGCTTCCCAGGGGCAAGTATTTATGTCCAAGCCAGTCCAAGACCTACGGTCCTTCGTGCTGCCCGCAGATTTCCGCGGACGCTCCGCCATTTTTGTCCAGCTCTGGTGGTTGGTGCAGGCTACCTTATTTCGCTGGTCGCCGCAGGTGCTGTACGGATGGCGACGCTGGCTATTGCGGCGCTTTGGCGCCAAGCTCGGTCAGGGCGTCATGATTCGTCCTACAGTTGAGATTACCTATCCCTGGAAACTGAGGATAGGCGATTGGAGTTGGATTGGCGATAACGTTACCTTGTACACGCTAGGCGAAATCCATATTGGTGACAACACGGTCGTTTCACAGCACTCGTACATCTGCTCGGCTTCGCATGACTACACTTCACCCAGCTTCGAGATTTATGACACTCCGGTGCACATTGATAGTGAATCCTGGATTGCGTCTGGCGTATTTGTCGCGCCTGGCGTCCATGTCGGGCGAGGAGCGGTTGTGGGCGCCCGCAGTGTAGTTCTTAAGGATATACCGGAAATGATGATATGTGGCGGGTATCCTGCAAAGCCAATACGACCGCGGGTAGTAAGTGGGGTGCAGTCCTAAGCAAACAACGCTAGAAAGCACGCAGTTTAGCGCTATTGACAGGCCTAGCGCGTGTCTGCCACGGGTAGTCGAATATTAGGCATGTTTAGGGACTTCAATGAGAATCCTGGTCAATGACTTCGCAGGCCATCCTTTTCAGATGCAGTTGAGCCGTGCTCTGGCGTTGCGTGGCCACGAGGTATTGCACACGTATTTTGCAGCAAACAACACGCCTAAAGGGCCGGTTACCCGCGCTACCCAAGGCTTGGAGCTGGAAGGAATCGGCTTGGGTCGAAAGTTCAATAAATACTCAATTCTCTCGAGGCGCTTCGCCGATATGAGCTACGGTCAAGAAGTTTGCGAGCGCATCCTCGATTTCTCTCCTGATGTTGTCCTCTCGGCCAACACCCCCTTGGATGCGCAACGGCTGATGCTTGCTACCACCAAGCAATGTGGAGGTCGCTTCGTGTTCTGGCTTCAGGATCTCCTCAGCGTCGGAATCGAATTTGTGCTTCGCAAGAAACGAGTATTTTGGGCGGGCGTGGTCGGACGCTCTTATGAGCGCCTGGAACGGCGGTTGTTGCAGCAGAGTGATGCGGTTGTATGCATTGCCCCCAGCTTTCAGGCCAGACTCGCACAGTGGCAGGTGAACCCGGAAAAAGTATCGGTCATTCAGAATTGGGCGCCGCTAGACGAGGTCTATCCCCTTCCTCGAGCGAACGCGTGGGCCACCGAACAAGGCCTGAATGGAAAGTTTTGCTTCATGTACTCCGGCACTCTTGGCATGAAGCACAAACCCGAACTTCTGCTCGAGCTCGCAAGCTATTTTCAAGCTTGCGACGATGTCATCATTGTGGTAATCGCTGAGGGCGCTGGTGCAGACTGGCTGAAGAAAAATGCATCGCACCTCCGGTCAGGAACCCTTAAGTTATTACCTTTTCAGCCTTACGAGCGCCTATCGGAAGTGCTGGCCAGCTCCGATGTACTGATCACGTTGCTCGATGAAGGCTGCGGCGAATTTGCCGTACCCTCCAAAACCCTTGCGTATTTATGTGCGGCTCGTCCGCAGCTATTGGCGGCCCCTAGGAACAACTTGGCAGGGGAGGTCGTCCGTTGTGCCGGGGCTGGCGAGGTGGTTGCTCCTGCGGCCGCCGACTTTATCGCGGCTGCTAAACATTTGCTGAAAAACGCGCAACTGTGCCATGAGTACGCAGCCCAGGCGCGTGTCTATGCCGAGCGCACCTTCAATATCGATCAGATTGCGCAGCGTTTTATTAATGTATTCCATTTCGGATCACCGCATCTGCTCGAACCGGCGGTGCCGACAGAACATAAGTATCCTGTTGCACGGCCTCATTCTGATAGTGCAGGGCTGAAGACTTTAAGTTTTCTTAAGAAGTTATAGAAGTGTGAGTCGTTGGGCAGGACTCGATTTCAGCAGGAAGCCATTTTTTCAAGCGAGTCGTTGGTTGTTGAGGGTGAAAGCATCTTCACAACCGTAAGCGGTATGCTTGGAGAGAATCCAAATTATTCAGAGCGGAGGGGAGTTATGACGTTGAAGAAGGCGGCTTTGGTATGCGGTGCTGGTGGTTTTATCGGAAGCCACTTAGTCAAGAGACTTAAGAAGGAAGGCTATTGGGTCCGTGGAGCGGATCTTAAGTATCCAGAGTTCAGTCCTAGCGCCGCCGACGATTTCGTTATTGGAGATCTTCGAGAAGCGGAAACCTGGGAGAAGGTACTTGACTGCCCCATTGATGAGGCATACCAGCTAGCCGCCGACATGGGTGGTGCCGGTTATATTTTCAGTGGCGACAACGATGCTCATGTCATGCACAACTCGAGCATGATCAACCTGCACATGGCTGATTATGGTGTAAAGCGCAAGGTCAACAAGGTGTTTTATTCATCTTCGGCTTGTATCTATCCGGCTTTTAACCAGGAAGATCCACAAAATCCCAAATGCGGAGAGTCAACAGCATATCCTGCAGCACCCGACAGCGAATACGGCTGGGAAAAACTCTTCAGCGAGCGGATGTATTTTGCTTTTCTGAGGAATCACGGTCTGAACGTGCGAGTAGCGCGTTTCCATAACGTCTTCGGGCCTGAAGGCACGTGGCGGGGCGGACGAGAGAAGGCTCCTGCGGCTCTGTGCCGGAAAGTCGCGGAACAACCGGATGGCGGCGAGATCGAGATGTGGGGCGATGGGGAACAGACACGTTCGTTCCTCTACATCGACGAGTGCCTGGAGGCCGTTCGCCGGCTGATGAACTCGCCATTTCGTGGGCCGGTGAACATTGGTTCGGAAGAGATGGTTACGATCAACCTGATGGCGGAAATGATCATGCAAATAGCAGGCAAGAAGCTCCGGATCAAACACATCTCCGGGCCCTTGGGCGTGCGTGGCCGCACGTCTGACAATAAGCTGTTTCGTGACAAGCTTGGGTGGGAGCCATCTATGCGCCTCCGGGATGGGTTGGCCATTACATATCCCTGGATTCAAGCTCAAGTTGCAGCCACCACTCCAGCCGCGGTGTGCGCTGCAGCCGCTGGGTAAATCCGCAGCGTCGTTCCTGCTTAAATGATTCTTAAGGGCCCTGATCCAGAATCTGAAGAACGAGCATCTATGCTGCTTTCGCTCAACTAGGAAGCTGGGTCTTAGTAACGGCCAGCCGCTGAGCCTTTAGTAGATAATTTAGATCGCTATATCCTCGGCCGCGGCGGAGCAGCGCTTTGATGTTGTCGTTGACAGCCTCTACTATTCCCATGGGCACCTTGGTCTGGCAGCAGTTCAGGATGCCGTTCAGGATGCCGTTCAGGTCAGCAACATCCGCGCCAGCTTCTCGATGGGCTTGAGCCGCGGCGACGTCCCCGTTGGCGCTGGCTGAGGTAATGGTCAGCGCGCGATAGGAGCCGGTTCCCCGTAGACCTGGCCCGCCCCCTCGCCCAACGAATCCCCATCGGTCCAAATGTCAACCGTCTGGCCTTGTCCTTTGAGAATGGAGGATTGCTAGGGAAACGCCTGGTCCCATACCTGTGGATTCAGGTTAAAGGCAAGAGGGCCGTGATGACGCTGTTGGTTTGTAAGGTCGTTCACCGTTCACCGACTGAGCCAGGCTGTTGGTTCTAAACCAGCCGTCGGCAGCCAAGGTGCCGTTGTCATTGAACTGCACCGGACCAATGGGGCCAACTGTCGTACTTATCGCGCCGTCGATGACCGTCACCGCCACACCGCCTTGATTGGTGGCGAAGAACTGTTTTGTCATAGAATTCACGGCGACCGCTATAGACATCAAGCCCACGCTTAAGGTCGCCGTGGTGTTGTCCACGCCCCTAATCCCGGTAACGGGTTGCTGTCTCGATTGACAACGCAGATTTTGTTTGCGACAGGGTTGACTGCCGCCGCCACTGGATTGGATCCAACAGAAACAGTTGCGATCACCGCTTGCGCCCTAGTTGCGTAACCTCAAAAGACAATAGCAGGAAGATCGCCACCACGCGCGCCCCTAACGGGCGCGCTGTTGCCTGTGCCCGGTTTCATGCCTATAAACGACACACGCGCCCCGGAGAAATGCAAGAACTCTCTTCACTTTGTTCTTCGGACAACTCTCGCGTGGGCCGCGGCGGGATTCCAAAAGTCCAGGGGTCCTACTCTCGCGCCGGACAGCAGCTAAGCTATTGGGGCAAGCTCATTTATTATCCTCTAGGGAGTGAGTTGTTGCGTGGGGCGGGTACCCTTGCTGTCGACGGCCATTACCGCCAGCAGGTGTTGATTTATGCACCTAGTTAAATCGGGCAACCCGAGTTCTGTGCCCTCGTGCTCCCGCTGATGGCGCTAACGCAGTAGGTTTCGAGGAGAACGTTATGAGGAGAACGAATGCGGGTATTAGTGACAGGTGGGGCGGGTTTCATTGGCAGTGTGGTGGCCGCAGAGTTGGTCAAGGCGCGCCAACAGGTTATCGTTTATGACAACCTCAGCAGAGGACATCGGAGTGCGGTTCCCCAGGAAGCCGAATTGGTGGTGGCCGATATCGCCGACCGCGCCGCCTTGGACAGCGTTCTCGGGCAGGGGAGAATCGATGCGGTAATGCATTTTGCTGCCTTCATCGAGGCAGGGGAATCCATGCAGGTTCCCGAGCAATACTTCCGCAACAACTCGGCCAACACGCTTACACTGTTAGAGGCTGTCGCGACCCACCGCATTCCCCAGTTTGTGTTCTCCTCGACCGCTGCTGTTTATGGCGAGCCTGCACACACCCCCATCGGGGAAGAGGACGCGCTCTGTCCAACCAATGTCTATGGAGAATCCAAATTGCTGGTGGAGCGGGTGCTGGCCTGGTTCCACCGGATTCACGGCCTGCGCTACGCCAGTCTGCGTTACTTCAATGCGGCCGGCGCCACTCCCTACCGGGGCGAAGATCATCATCCCGAGACCCACTTGATACCGCTTGTGTTGCAAGTGGCACTGGGCAAGCGCCCAAGTATCGCGATTTTTGGCAGCGATTATCCTACTCCCGATGGAAGCTGCGTGCGGGATTACATCCATGTCTCCGATTTGGCCAGCGCGCACAGGCTCGCGCTTGAGCGGTTGGCAGATAGCACGCAACCCGAGGCACTCATCTACAATCTCGGCAATGGACGCGGTTTCAGTGTGCGCGAGGTGATCGAGGTGGCGCGGCGCATCACGCGTCACCCGATTCCGGCTACAGAGGCGGCGCGCCGCCTCGGGGATCCGGCGATTTTGATGGCAAGTTCGAAAAAAATCCGCAAGGAACTGGGATGGCGTCCCGAAATGCCTGACTTGGAAACAATCGTCAGCAGTGCCTGGGAGTGGATGCAGCGGTATCCGAATGGGTATTTAGATTGAATGACTTCGGCTGCTATTAGCGTGGATTACTGTGCGCCGTGAAAGGGCGCTGGTCTTCAGTGAGTGAAAATCTTGCCCCGGAACTGGTTCGGTTCCCCCGGGAGCAATTGGGCCGATGCCCAGGCAAGAGATTGCCGCGTGCGTCAAGCTGGCGGCTCGCCAAGTGGCGTATATGACGATATGGCCGCGATATCCCACAGTGTATGAGATCAATACCTGGGTCTGGCTCGAGGAGCTGAGCGTCAAGTCAGGCCATCCCGTCAACCTTGGCTCTGTGCCTGCGGCCGAATGGGATGCCGTGGCACAGCTGGGCTTCGACGCCATCTGGTTGATGGGGGTGTGGGAGCGTAGTCCGGCCGGCATCGCTATCGCCAACCGCAACGAGAACAACCTGGCGGATTTTCGCCGAGCGCTGTCCGACTTTCGCCCCGAAGACAATGTGGGATCTCCGTATTGCGTACGTCGATATGTTGTCGATCAGCATCTCGGTGGCCGCGACGGCCTGGCGCGCGCGCGTCAAGAGCTGGCACGGCGCAATATGCGCCTGCTTCTGGACTTCGTCCCCAATCATGTTGCCCCAGATCATCCCTGGGTCGCAGAACATCCGGAGTACTTCATCCACGGTACGGCCGACGACGCCCAGCGCGATCCCAACTCTTACATTGTGGTAGGGCAGCGGGTCTTCGCCTGTGGAAAAGATCCATACTTTCCGGCTTGGGCCGATGTTCTGCAGCTTAACGCGTTTGCGCCAGGAATGCGTATCGCCGCAACCGAGACCTTGAATGCCATTGCGAGCCAATGCGACGGTGTGCGCTGCGATATGGCGATGCTGCTGCTGAACGCAATCTTTGAGCGGACTTGGGGCATGCGTGCGGGGGCCCGGCCGGCGACCGAATATTGGGCGCAGATCATCCCCGCCGTTAAACAGGCGCATCCCGGCTTTCTCTTCATCGCCGAGGCGTATTGGGATCTGGAGTGGGAATTGCAACAGCAGGGGTTCGACCTCTGCTATGACAAGAGACTTTATGACCGCCTGGAGCACGACAATGCGGAAAGCGTACGCCTGCACTTGTGCGCCGATCGCGTCTATCAGAACGGACTCCTGCGATTTCTTGAGAACCACGACGAGCCTCGCGCCGCAGCGGCATTTCCAGCGGCGAAGGAACGCGCGGCAGCAGTCGTGACCTCGACCCTTACCGGCGCACGGATGTTCCACGAAGGGCAATTCGATGGGCGCAAGGTGAGGCTGCCGGTATTTCTGGCGCGCCGCCCGGAAGAGCCGGTCGATTGCGAATTGCAGAGGTTCTATCGCACGTTGCTGGCGGCCATCGATAGTCCGGCTTTTCGCGATGGCGATTGGCGTTTGTGTGGCCGCACCGGCTGGCCTGACAACCCGAGCTTCGAAAACCTGGTCGTGTGGAGTTGGGACAACGGCAAAGATTTTCGCTTGGTTGTCGTGAATCTGAGCGATCGTGCCGCTCAGGCCAACGTGAGAATCTCGCGCGACGGACTTCGCGGCGAAATCTGGCATCTGACCGACGCATTTTCTGGCGCAGTCTATGAGCGCAGTGGCGACGAGATGACATCGTCAGGGTTGTACGTCGATCTGCCACCCTGGGGGTACCACTGCTTAAATTTTGCCGCCGCCTCGGATTCCAAGAGCGAAGCCGCCGCAGCCGCGAAGCCCTGAAGGTCATCTCTCGATGATGCGAGACCAAGTCGCGGGCGTCGATTCGTAGCGCCACAACAGCTCTGTGATGCTCGTCACGTGTTCATGTGTGCAGCACAGTTATAATCAAGATGTGACTGATTTCGTCGTCAGAAGGATCGCCGAGGCGGATTTTCCCACGCGCTGGGGGCATTTCCGTATCTACGGGTTCCAGGCGCAACTCGGCAGCTCGCCGGTGAACGGAAATGGCAGCGCGCGCAACGGCGAGCCCACCTCGGCGAAGGAAGAAGCAGTGGCGCTGGTGATGGGCGACATCCGCTCCGCCCCGCCGTTAGTGCGTATTCACTCGCAGTGCCTCACCGGCGATGTCTTCGGCTCCATGCGCTGCGACTGCCGGCAGCAGCTTGAGCTGGCGCTTTCCATGATCGCCGCGGCCGGAGCCGGCATCCTGATTTATGAGCAGCAGGAGGGCCGCGGCATCGGCCTCATGGCCAAGCTGCAAGCGTATGAGTTGCAAGACCGCGGACTGGATACCGTCGAGGCGAATGTCGAACTCGGCTACGACAACGATTATCGCGAGTACAAGCTTCCCGCCGAGATGCTGCGCCAGTTAGGCGTAACGCAGGTGCGACTGATCTCAAACAATCCCGATAAGGTCGCCGCCCTGGAGAACGCGGGAATCGCAGTCGTCGAGCGCGTCTCCGCCGAGGTTGAGCCCTATGAGCACTCAGAAAACTACCTGCGCACCAAGAAAGAGAAGATGGGGCATCTGTTCACGGAGCGGTAGCCATTACTGGCGCAGTTCTCTCTCGATTTTTTTCGAATTTCTTACCGGCAAGGTTCTTGCTGCCGCGGTAGCCAGCGAGACATAAACCCTCCTGGTTTCAGGCAGCTTCTCCATAGCGAGCAAGTGTCTCCGGATGGTCGCGACGTCCCCTCGCGCCAGCGGTCCGGTGAAGGCTGCTGCTGCGTGTCGCCTGAGATAATTCCGCAGCGTCTGCTCGAGAAGTGGAGCGATCACGGTCTTGAGGTCTCGCTTTTGAATGCCTGCCGCGATGCCCACCTGCTCCATAGAAGCCAACAGCGCGATGAGGAGCGGCGAGGCGAAGCTGCCGAAGGCGTGGTACAGCGTTTTGTTCTGCTTCTTGATGAGGAACGGGTTGCCGCCCAGGTCTTCGACAATCGATTTCGCAACGCGCACTGCCGCTGGATCGCCTTCTATCGCGAATGCCACGCCCGCCATTAGCGGCACTTCACCCCGCACGAACGTCATCATAGGATGCACCGACGCGACGCGCGCGCCTTGCGCGCGCAGGGGAGCAAGTTCATCGCTGCTCAGCGCTCCGCTGGAATGAAAGACAATTCGACCCTTCCAAGCTCCGGATAACGCCAGTGCACGCGCCACCAGGGCAATCGCATCATCGGGAACGGTTATCCACACCAGATCGCTGACGAGGGCCTGTTTTCCGAAGAGCACCAGGCCCCCCCCCATGCGCCGCGCCAGTGCTTTCGCTTGTCGAATATGCGTGCTGCGTTGACGCACCACGATTGCGCTCACGGTATAACCAACCTGGGAGAGTGTCAGGGCCAATGCACCGCCGAGGTTTCCTGGACCGACGATGGTGATCGTCGGACGTTGCGAACCGGATGGTTTAGGCACGGCGGGCAGCATAACAGATTCGCTCGTCGGAAGCGGCAAGTGCCGGCATCGTGTCTTATATTGATTCAATGCCACGCAAGAAGCGGTCTACCCAGACATTAGCCCGGACAACCGGAAAACAGAAGCTGCAGGTGCTGTCATCGCAGGTCGTATACGAGGGCAAGGTCTTCAAGGTTACCTCCGACAAGGTGAAGGAACCCAGCGGCATCACGGCCACGCGCGACATCGTGCGGCATTCCGGGTCGGTGGTCGTGCTGGCGATCGACGAACAAGGCGATGAGCCCAGCGTCTTGCTGGAGCGCCAATATCGCTACGCCGCGCAGAACTATCTCTGGGAGCTGCCCGCCGGCCGCATCGATCCCGGCGAGGGAGCGCTAGCCGGGGCCAAACGGGAACTGATCGAGGAGACTGGGTATCGCGCCCGGCAGTGGAAGCGCGCCATGATCTTCTATTCCAGCCCCGGGTTTCTGGATGAGACCATGGCCATTTACCTGGCGCGCGATCTCACCTCCGGTGACCCCCAACCGGAAGAAGATGAGGCTATCGAGTGCAAGCTGGTGCCCTTGTCCGAAACCATCGCCATGATCTTCTCGGGCAGAATCCGCGACGGTAAGACCGTCGCAGGCGTTCTGTGGCTGGCCGAAGCCCGTCGCCGCGGCGACCGGAAATAAATATCGGATAACGACCTTAATTTGGATTAAGGCAAAAACGTGGGCTTGAAACCCGCTAAAAATGCGGCTCCGAGCTGTATACTCTCTTGACAACCCCACGAAACAGGAGCATAGTGAAACTACGCAGCTCAAGCAGGCTCGACACCGTGCCATAGGTTGGCGTGGGTTCTTCCGAAGACTCTCCTAGACTCTGGTTCCGGACTCAACCTGATTGACGCAATTTAGGATCAGCGTCCTCAGCGTGAGGGGGCTGTTGGGCTTTGCCCGGAGGAAGAAGAAAGTGAGATTGAAAGGGACCGTAAAGTGGTTCAATAACGCAAAGGGCTTCGGTTTCATCGGCCGCGATGACGGTAATTCCGACGTGTTCGTTCATTACAGCGCGATCAACTCGGATGGTTACAAGAGCCTGCAGGAAGGCGATCAGGTGGAATTCGAGATCGTGGAGGGACAGAAGGGTCCACAGGCCGGTAATGTCGTAAGAGTGCAGTAGCTGGTAAGACCAAAATTAAAAGGCCCGGCCACTGCGGCCGGGCTTTTTCTTGGTGTGCCGAGCATGTTTGACAGCTTGGAGGTGAAAGTCCTCTTCACATCCTGATGGAGGAGAAGTGATAGCGAAGCGCAAGGGCGACGTTGTGAGGCGTGGTCTGAAAGAAGCGTGGAGCAAAGACGCGAGCCGATGAACAAGAACCAGATACGAGGCATACGGTGCCGGACGAGCGGGCTAGTGATCGCGAAGCCCATATCCATCAAAGGCACTGGTTGTAGATCTGGCGGTTGCGCGTGGAAGGCGGTCGAACTTACCTCGGGAGGTCTGCGGCATGTCCCGAAATCGGGACTGAGGATGGAGCAATCCCTTCTGATCGTGCAGCAGAAGTCAGCAGCGGGCATAGTAGCCGCGTGAGCGGCGAAGGCCCAAACGGAAGGAAGCGGCCAGTAGGCGGCGCGACTCGATGAGCGACAAGCGGCAGAACAACCAGCTACAGATGGCGCTGGCCTTCACCGGCGAGGGGAGGAGTGAAGCTCCGAAGGCTCGGCGGGAAGGGACCGAATCGTTCACGGCGAAACGCGCGTGCGAAGACCCGGTTAGCAGCGAGCAAGTGATGGAAGAGGTGTGCAGCAGGGAGAACCTGTTGCGGGCCTTGCAACGAGTGAGGTCGAACAAGGGGAGTCCGGGGATCGACGGCATGCAAGTCGGCGAGCTACCGGGCTACCTGAAGCAGCACTGGCCAGCGATACGGGAACAGTTGCGGAGCGGGACTTATGAGCCGCAGCCGGTGAGGCGGGTGGAAATCCCCAAGCCGGACGGCGGAGTGCGCAAGCTGGGCATTCCGACCGTGCTGGACCGATTCGTCCAGCAGGCGGTGATGCAGGTTCTGCAAGGCAAGTGGGACCCGACGTTCTCCGAACACAGCCACGGGTTTCGGCCCAGGCGCAGCGCGCATCAGGCGGTAGCCAAGGCACAGCAGTACGTGGGTAACGGCCGCCGCTGGGTGGTGGACCTCGATCTGGAGAAGTTCTTTGATCGAGTGAACCACGACCGGCTGATGAGTGCGATCGCTCGCCGAGTTAGAGACAAGCGGATGTTGAAACTCATCCGCGCGTTTCTGCAGGCGGGAGTGATGGAGAACGGGCTGGTGAGTCCGGTGGACGAGGGCACGCCGCAAGGTGGGCCACTCTCACCGCTGCTCTCGAACCTGGTGCTCGATGAACTCGACGGGGAGTTGGAGCGACGTCGGCATCGTTTCGTGCGCTACGCGGATGATTGTGCGCCACGAGTGCGAAAGGCCGAAAGGCTGAGTAGCACGCAACTGCTTAACTGATGAGGGTAGGCCCCTCGGAATCGGTCTGCAGGGACAGATTTCAAACCACC
>Ga0335081_10000769_pt1 | contig 52436 bp, 53 predicted proteins | sample Lox_Sample_35_FD_206713 | JGI IMG/M metagenome (GOLD analysis project Ga0335081, IMG submission 206713) | Soil microbial communities from Loxahatchee National Wildlife Refuge, Florida, United States - Lox_Sample_3.5 | ecosystem: Environmental > Terrestrial > Soil > Wetlands | place: USA... | reverse complement strand
GTTTTTCAAACGGCCGGTTGAATTTCAAACACCTGTTCTGGGCGGCCCCGGGCCAAGAAAAAGGAATTTTTGGGGCATTCCCCGGATTTCAGCGAACCTTGCGGCCAAAAGTTCCTAGGCGCGGCGGGCAAGCCCGCCTGCGGCCCAGCCGCTGATGGCCTCGGCGAGCCACCCCACCGCGGCGTCGTCGAGCACCAAACCCATCGGCGGATCAGCGAGTTGCTCGCGATTGCGCAGAAAAACGCTGCACTGGCCGAGAAGCCAGATCGCCGCCGCCATGAGCGTGCGCTGGTCGGCATCGGGCTGGAAGCGGCGGACGAGTTCCACGGCCAGGCCCATGAACGGCGCGGCCTCCTCGCTCAAAAGCTTGCGGAACACCGGCGTTGGCCGCACCGTCTCCCAATTGAAGATACGCATGTAGCGGCTCGCCTCGTCGCGCCCCGCCAGCGGGCGCAACTGCCGGCGGATGAATTCGTGCAGCGCGTCCTCCCGCGACATGGCCTTCATCTCGTCGGCGTGATCGAGCTGCTCGGCAGTCAGCGACCGGAATGCGCTGCGCAGGACTTCGCGATAAAGCCCGTCCTTGCCGTCGAAATGGTAGTTGATGGCGGCCTGGTTGACGCGCGCCTTGGCGACGATGGCGCGAATCGAGGTGGCGTCATAGCCGCGCTCGGCGAACAGCCGTTCGGCCGCTTTGAGGATGCGTTCGCGGGTGACTTCGGAGGGTCGCGTCATGGCGGCCTTTTTTCAAACCTTCGTTTGAATTTTCCATAGGCCGTCCGCGGCCGGAATGCAAATGCCGGGTGCGGTGTTCATGGCGCGGGGGGCGGCGGCGCCTATACGTCGCGCGCCGGTCATACTATTCTTGCATTCACACTGGTCCTGCATGCAAAGCGGCCCACCCATCGCGCCGGCTTAAACTCACATCGGGAGGAACTTCATGAACGTGCAAAGGCTGCCGTCCGACTTCATCGGTCTGTCCAAGGTCATGCCGCCCTTGTCGCGGCGCGGCTTCATGTCGTCTTCGGCGGCGGCTGCCGCCGGCTACACGCTCGCCGCCGGGCCGGTGCGCGCCGACGCCATCCAGACTGATACCAAAGGGCTCAAGGCCGGCATGGCCAACGTCGCGGTCGCCGGCGGCAACATGCCGGTCTATTACGCGCGGCCCGAGAACGTGCAGAACCCGCCGGTCATCCTGGTCTGCATGGAAGTGTTCGGCCTGCACGAATGGGTCAAAGACATCACGCGGCGCATCGGTCATCTCGGCGCCTTCGGCGTCGCGCCGAACTACTACTTCCGCGCCGAGACCAACGGCACCGACCTGACGAAGTTCGGCCTCGACGACCTGCCGAAGCTGTTCCCGATCGTCAACGCCAAGAAAGACGAGGAACTGTTCGCCGACCTCGACGCCACCGTGGCCTGGGCGAAGTCGCAGGGCGGCAACACCAACAAGCTTGGCATCATCGGCTTCTGCCGCGGCGGCCGCAACGTCTGGCACTACTCGACGCACAACCCGAACCTGAAAGCGGGCGTCGCGTTCTACGGCAGCCTTGTCGACAAGAACGACGCCGCACCGAAGAACTCGATCGAGCTTGCCGGCGAGGTCAAGGAGCCGGTGCTCGGGCTCTATGGCGAAGCCGATACGGGCATCCCGCCGGATCAGGTCAAGCAGATGGAAGCGGCGCTGAAGGCCGCCGGCAAGACCGCGGAGTTCCACGAATATCCCGGCGCGCCGCACGGCTTCGTCGCCGATTACCGGGCGAGCTACCGCAAGGACGCGGCCGAGGACGGCTGGAAGCAGATGACCGCGTGGTTCAAGAAGTACGGCGTGCTGAGCTGAGCAGGAATTCAGGAAACAGGAGTCAGGTATCGGGAAAGCAGCAGTCAGGATCGGGAACAACGGAACACTGATTCCTGATCCTGATGCCTGATAACCTGCCCCCTGATCATGCCCGCCTTCATCTGCAATACCTGCGGCACGCAGTTCGCGCCGTCCGACAAGGAGCCGGCGCGCTGCCCGATCTGCGACGAGGAGCGGCAGTTCGTCCCACCGTCGGGCCAGAGCTGGACCACCCACGAGGCGCTGGCGCGTCGCTACACCAACACCTTCCGCCAGCACGAGCCGGGCCTGATCGGCATCGGCACGGTGCCGCATTTCGCCATCGGCCAGCGCGCGCTCTTGCTGCGCACCGACAAGGGCAACGTGCTGTGGGACTGCATCTCGCTGCTTGATGAGGCGACGAAGGAAATCGTCAACGGCCTCGGCGGCCTGATCGGCATCGCCATCTCGCATCCGCACTACTATTCGTCGATGGTGGAATGGGCGCACGCCTTCGACGCGCCCATTCACCTCCACGCCGCCGACCGGCAATGGGTGATGCGGCCGGACCCTTCCGTGAAATTCTGGGACGGCGATGCGCTGCCGCTCGCGACCGGCGTCACCCTGATCCGCTGCGGCGGCCACTTCGCCGGGGGCACCGTGCTGCACTGGGCGCAGGGCGGCGGCGGCCGTGGCGCGCTCCTCTCCGGTGACATCGTCCAGGTGATCCCGGACCGCAAGTTCGTCACCTTCATGCGCAGCTACCCGAACATGATCCCCATGTCGGCGCCGGCGGTGGAGCGCATCGGCAAGCTGTTGGCGCCCTACCCGTTCGACGTCATCCATGGCGCCTGGTTCGACCGCCTGATCCCGCGCGACGCCAAGGGCATCGTCGAGCGCTCGATCGTGCGTTACGTCAAGGCGGTGACCGGCGACGGCTCCGCCGAATTGCAGTGAAAGAGGACAGGCGCATGGCGCGATATGAAGAGGTTACCCGCGAAAAGCTGTCGCCGCGGCAACAGCAACTGCACGACGATTTTCTGAAATCGCGGCCGCGCCCGACGCTGAAAGGGCCGTTCGCGGTGCTGATCAACGCCCCCGATGTCGCCGAGCCGGCCGACAAGCTGGTCAACCACTTCCGCCATCACTCGAAGCTCGGCCGGCGGCTGGTCGAGCTTATCATTCTTTTGGTGGTGCGCGACGCCACGGCCCAATATGCGTGGACGGTGCACGAGCCGCACGCGCTCCAGCAAGGCATTTCTCAAGCCACCATCGACGCCATCCGCGCCCGCAAGCGGCCGGATCTGCAGCGCGACGACGAGAAGCTCGTCTACGACGTCGTCACCGAGTTGTTGTCGACGAAGAAGCTCGGCGCGGCGACCTTCGAACGCGCCAAGGCGGCGCTCGGCCTCGAAGGCCTTATCGAAGTCGTCAGCCTGACGGGCGTCTACGGCATGGTCGGCCTCGTTATCAACGCCTTCGACATCCCACCGATGCCCGGGGTCAAGCCGCTGAGTTGATCCGCCTCACTGCCCGTCATGCCCGCGCTCGTCGCGGGCATCCACGTCTCATTGGCGGCGAAAGCTCAAGACGTGGATGGCCGGGTCAAGCCCGGCCATGACGACGAGTGCTGGCGGCGTCACACCATGCCGATGACGTAGAGGATGACGCCAGCGAGCAGCAGCAGATATTGCGGTATCAGCGTGGTCGGCAGCCGCGCGCCACGGCGGCCGAACAAGGCAAACGGCGTCTCGACGGCAAAATTCGATTGCCCCGGCCGCCGCGCCTCCTGAACCAGCGGAATAAGCGCGAGCGTGCCGACGCCGAACACGATCGAGAGCGCGAGACACGCCATCGACGCGACGCGCAAGCCGTCGTTGCCGAATTCCACGCCCGAGGCCACCCAGGCGAGCAGCGCCAAGGTCGCCAGCAACAGGTAGGTGCTGGCGCTCGCCACGAATTCCAGCGCCCTCGTTCCCGCGTCGCTTTCTGTGCCGTTCACTGTGGTGATTCCCGGAATCTTCCGTAAGCGTAACTCGGATCGCGCGGTGGCGAAATCCGCAAGTGGCCACACAGCGAGTCTCGGATTCGTTACATTCAATCATGGTCGCATCTGCTAAAGTCCGCTCCCGGAGTACGACCATGATATCCAACCGCCGCCACCTCCTTGCGCTTTTTGTCGGCGCGCTTGTCGCGCCTAAGCTTGCGCGCGGCGCCACGCCGGAAGTCCCGATGAACCGCATCACCGCCTACGCGTTCTCGTTCGACGGCCAGCAGGGCGAGCCGATTAGGCTTTCCGACTTCGCCGGCAAGCCGATCGTCGTCGTCAACACCGCGTCCTTGTGCGGATACACGCCGCAATATGCCGGGCTCGAGCAGCTCTACAAGCGCTTCCACGACCGCGGGCTTGTCATGATCGGCGTGCCGTCGAACGATTTCGGCGGCCAGGAGCCGGGCGGCGTCGCCGACATCGTCGCGACCGCGAACCACCAATACGGTGTCACCTTCCCGCTGGCCGCCAAGGCCGACGTGGTCGGCCCGAACGCCCATCCGTTCTACAAATGGGCGGCGAGCGAGCGGCCCTTGGAGACGCCGAAGTGGAATTTCCACAAATACCTGATCGGCCGCGACGGCCATGTCGCGGCGGTGTTTCCGAGCGCGGTCGAGCCGATGGAAGCGCGCGTGGTCGATGCGGTGGCAAAGGAGCTCGGCCGCGAATAGGCCGCCGCTGTCCGATCGCGGCCAAGACCTGATGTCAGACCGCGTCGGCGTGGGCGCTCGCCAAGATCGCCTTGCCACGCGGCGTGAGCCGCACCGTGCGCCGGCCGTCGTTTTCGGTCCGCACCAGGCCTTCGACGATGGCGTCCTCCCAGACGGCAATGTGCGGACAACTATGCCAGCCCTCGACCGCCTGCTCGCGGGTGCGCGGCCGCTCCGCCACCCAGGCGAGGAATTGCAGCATGATCAGGCTTGCCCGTTCGGCCATTGATTGAGTCTCCCGCGCCGCTTATAGCGCGCCGCCGGCTGCGGAACAAATGCGCGAACGGGGCGTTATCGGGCGCTAACCGGGCTGAGATTCATTGCGCCCGAGACGTATTGCAAAGGAATTGCCAAGGGAATTGCCATGTCGGTTCTCATCAGCGCCCTGATCACGTTCGTCGTCGTCATCCTCGTTCTCTACCTCGTCAACATGCTGCCGATCGACGGCCGCGCCAAGCACATCGTGCGCGTGGTGGTCATCGTCATCGGCATCATCTCGTTGCTGCGCTACCTCGCGGTCTTTTGACGGCGCATGATCTTTTCGGAAAACCGGTTACCACTTTTCCGGATCATGCTTTAGGATCGGCCCGTGCGCCGCATCGAAGGATACGTCATCGTCTCGGCCGACGGCATGATCGCCGATGCAAACGGCATGATGCCGGATGCCATCCGCAACGACGCCGACCAAAAGTTCTTTCAAGGGTCGCTCGACCGCGCCGCGGCGATCGTGCACGGCCGCCACTCCCACGAAGGCGGCCCGCGCGCGGCGCAGCGCAAGCGACTTATCCTGACGCGGCAGGTGGCGAAGACCGCGCCCGATCCGGATCATCCCAATTCGCTGCTGTGGAATCCCACCGGCGAAAATTTGGAGCAGGCGGTCGAGCAGCTCGGCGCTGCCGACGGCCCGATCGCCATTATCGGCGGCACCGAAGTGTTCAGCATGTTCCTGCCGTACTACGACGCGTTCTTCCTGTCGCACGCGCCCAATGCCAGAATTCCGGGCGGGCGGCCGGTGTTCAACGAAGTCGGCCCCGCCGTCACGCCCGAGGACGTGCTGACCCGTCACGGCCTGCACCCCGCCGCGCGGCGCGACCTCGATGCCGCCGCCGGCGTCAGCGTCACGACCTGGGAGCGGTGAAGTTTATTTCTGAACCTGAATGAGCTCCTTGAGCTGATCCGCCGTCAGCGGCGCCGACAAGAATTTCTGCGTCACCGCGTCGGCCATGATGGCGTCGACGCCCATGATCTGATCGGTCTGCAGCGCCTCCTTCGGAATGAGCTTGAGCACCCGCTGCACGATCGGCGCCGGCAGGCCGGAATATTCGCCGTAGATCTTCAAAGCGTCGGGGCTCGCATACATCCAATCCACCGTCTCCTTGTAGGCCTGCATGAAGCGCACGACGGCATCGTGGCGGTTCTGCAAGGTGGTGGCACCGGTAAGGTTGACGCGCACGGCCCGCGTGCGCAGCGCCGTGACGTCGTTGCCGGTGGCGACGATGCGGGCCTTGCCGGCTTCCATCAGATCGAGGCCGAACGGCGCGGCGCCGAAGCCGACGTCGACCTGCTTGGTCATGGTCTGGGTGATGGTGGCGGTGATATTGCCGGTCGCGGTCGGCTTCGCGGTCAGGTGATTTTGCGCGATCAGCGCCAGCAGCGAGCCGTGGCTCGACGAGCCCACCGCCGAATAGGCCACGGTCTTGTCGTTGAAGTCCTGCACGGTCTTGATCGGCGAATCGGCCGGCACGTACCAGTAGAGGTCCGGCGCGCCGGTCATCTCGCTGGAAATGATGCGGATCGGCGCGCCCTTGGCGAACGTGCCGAACGCCGCCGACACGCCCGAGGCGACCGCAACGTCGATCGAGCCCGCGATCATCGCCTGGATCGATTCCGGCCCGGCCGTCGTATAGAGAATGTCGAGGTGCAGGCCGTGCTTCTTGAAAATGCCGCCGCGCTCGCCGAGCTCGGCGATGCCGGCGTCCCAGGCGCCTTTCTGCGGCACGGCGACCTTCAGCGTGTCTTCCGCCGCGGCATGGCGCAGCGCGCCCGCCAGCGCCAAAACAGACAGCAGGAACGACAGGACGAGAACCGAAAACCTTCGCATGATTGATTTCCTTAAGGAGCGATGACGGCTCCGATTTTGCGGATTATGTTGGACGGCATGACTCTACGCCCGCCGAAGCCGAGTTCAAGTTCACGGCAGAACCCCACCGCTGCGCTCGATTACGAGATCGCGCAGGAGCAGGTCGCGGCCCTCGGCCGGGCCGGGCGCGCGCTCGAGGCGGCGCTGGCGGCGCTCACCGCCCATGGCGAGGGCAAAGGTGACGGCAAGGATGGCGGGGTACGCAACGGTGCGTCCGGCGCCATTCGTGCCAAGCTTGTGCAGGACGCAAGCGACGCGCTGTGGTGCTTCATCGTCCAGCGCGAGGCGATCGGGTTGCGCGATCCGCGCCCGGTGATCCGCAACTATCGGGTTCCGGCCGAGGTGCACAACCGCATGGGCGCGTTCGGCCGGCGCTGACGCGCTTTCTGCCGCGTTAGGCTTTCGTTAACAGTCCACGCTGCGGTTGCACAACCACCCACAACACTTTGTTCACCGCTCCCACGGCATTCTCACCGCGAATTCAATGGCGTGGCGCCGACGGCCCAATGAGCGTTACCCTCCCCCTCCTCGACGAACTCGAAACCGCGCTTGCCTCCGGTTCCGCGACGCGCACCGACGCCATCCTGACCAGCGTCACCGACCTTTTCATGAACGGCGCGCCGCGTTTCTCCGAAGATCAAATCGGCCTGTTCGACGACGTCATGCGGCGCTTGATAGTCAGCATCGAAGCCAAGGCGCGCGCCAAGCTCGCGCAGCGGCTGGCGCCGATCGTCAATGCGCCGCCGCATGTCATGGAGATGCTCGCCACCGACGACGATATCGAAGTGGCGGGTTCGGTGCTCAGCCAGTCGGAGCGTTTAAGCGACGCAACGCTGGTCGCCGCCGCCACCAGCAAGAGCCAGCAGCATCTTTACGCCATCACCCAGCGCCGCGCGCTCAGCGAAGCCGTCACCGACGTCCTGGTCGAGCGCGGCGACCGCGACGTGGTGCACGCGGTGGTGAAGAACCGCGGCGCCCGTTTCTCCGACGCCGGCTTCCGCCTTCTGGTCCAACGCTCGAACGGCGACGACGCGCTGGCGAGCGAAGTCGGGCTGCGCCGCGATATTCCGCGGCAACATTTCCTGATGCTGTTGGAGCAGGCTTCGAGCGCGGTACGGGCGCGGCTCACCGCGGAAAATCCGCTGGCGCGCTCCGAAGTCGATGGCGTGATGGCCGAAGTGGTCGGCGGCCTGCGCGACGACAGCCGTCACGCTTCGCCGGCCTTCGCCGCCGCCGAAGCCGAGATCGAGCGGCAGAGCCGCATTCGCCGCATCGGCGAGGCCGAGATCTATCACTATGCGCGCGACCGCAAGTTCGAGGAGACTGCGATCGGCCTGTCGGTCCTATGCGACACGCCGATCGACGTGGTCGAGCGGGCGCTGCTCGACCCCGGCGCCGAGATCGTGCTGATCCTCGCCAAGGTCGCCGGCTTGTCGGCAACCACCACCAAGGCCATCTTGCTGCTGCGCGCCTCCGACCGCGGCATGTCAACCGAAGACCTCGAACGCGCATTGTTGAGCTTCAACCGCCTGCAGCAGGACACGGCGCAGCGTGTGCTCGGCTTCTTCCGCACGCGCACGAAAAAGCTGACGAAGCCTGGCGTTCCGCCGGCCCTCGCCGCCAACAGCTAGACGTTTTTGCGTAGAACGCGGGCTCAGTAACCGCAATAATTGTAGCCGACCTGTACCCAGGCGCCGTTCGGATACTGGTAGTAGCAGCCGCCGTGCCACCAGTAGTAACCGCCATTGCGCCGCTGCGCTTCGCTGGCGATGATGGCGCCGGTTGCGGCCCCGATCGCCGCGCCGGCAATGGCGCCGCCCGGCCCGCGGCCGACCGCGCCGCCAATGATGCCGCCGAGCGCGCCGCCGACGATGGCTCCGCCGACCGGATTCTGCGCTGCCGCCGGCTGCATCGGCATGACACTCGCCAGCGCCAACAACGCCGCCCCTCCCAAAGTCCGCACCATGTTCGTTCTCCCTTTCCCTCGACCCGATGGCGGGCCCGCTGCCCGGCCGGATCTGAATCGACCGCACCTGATGGGGGCGACCATAGCCCAATCGCGGGCAAAAATGTGGCCCGATCGTTGTGCGCTGCACCGCGCCCGGGCGCGGCTCAGGCGGCAAGGCGCGGCAGCAGCTTGAGCGCCGTCTCGCGGTCGATGGCCACGCGGTCGCCGGGTGCGAACGGGTAATTGGCAAGCCCATTGGCCGCCTCGACGGCATCCCGGTAGGGGAAATCCGAGCCGAACAGCAGTTGCGAGATCGGAACCAGCTTGAGCAGCGCCGCGAGTTGCCCCGGCTCGTTGCCCTGGGCGACCTCGTAGAAGTATTTGCGCACGACCGGTTCCACGCCGTCGGGCATGCGCGGATCCTTGCGCACCATCTGCTCGCGGATGAAGCGGCCGATCAGGAACGGCAGCGTGCCGCCGGAATGCGACCAGATGAACCGCACATCGGGTGTGCGGAACGCGGTGCCGGCCTTGCCGAAGATCAGGCTCGCGATGGTGCGCGTGGTGTCGGTGGCGAACTCGATCGAGCTCGGTCCGACGCCCACCGCCAGGCGGCTGCAGCAGGCCGGATTGACTGGATGCGTATAGACCACGGCCTTCCTTCGGTTGAGCTCCTCAAACACCGGCACGAAGGCCTCGTCGCCGAGATATTTGTCGCCGTAGCTGGTGTAGAGGCTGATGCCGTCGGCCTTGAGCTCGTCGAGCGCGTAGGCGATCTCGCGCAGGCTGCCTTCGGTGTCGGGCAATGGGATCGCGGCGAATAGTCCGAAGCGTCCGGGATTGTCGCTGCGGAGTTCTGCGCCATACTCGTTGCAGGCGCGCGCCAGCGTTCGACCCTCTTCGACGTCGCCGAACCAGACGCCGGGCGGCGGCAGCGATAATACCGCGGTGGTGACGCCGGCCTTCTCCATGTCGTCGAGCGAAGCTTGCAGCGTCCATTTCGGCGGCTGGCCGCCGTGCTTCACCATCGCCTCGCCCTGCGCCGGCGGCACGTAGTGATGATGCACGTCGATGCGCGTCTTGACTGCGGGCGCTTGCGCGCGCGCCGGCGCTGCCGCCGCACCGAGACCGAGCGCGGCAAGGCCGCCGGCAAGAAAGTTGCGCCGCGCCGGGCTTGCCGGCTCGAACGTCGGCGCACAGCAGGCGCAGCCGCGAAAAGTGTGCCGCAGCGATTTCGGCGCGGTCAAAGCTGATGAGGCAAGGCGCATATCCATCCCTTTGTCGGCTGTTTTGTCCTTAAGCGTGGCGCCCGCAAGCTTAGCCGCCGCCGCGTCGGCGGCAAGCCGGCATCGACGCGCCCCGCGGCGCGCGGCCCCGACCGGGAGGCGTGACGCCGCGCTGATATAATCGTGAATGGCGGACTTGCCGGCCGCCGCCTAGGCTAGCAACAGTCGCGAAAAATTTGGCGCGCGTCGCGTGGGAGGACAATGCGATGAAGCTTTATATGCATCCGGTTTCGATGACTAGCCGTCCGGTGCGGCTGTTCATTGCCGAGAACAAAATCCCGGTCGACGAGGTCGTGATCGACCTGTTTACCGGCGAGCAGTACCAGCCGGCTTATTCCGGCATCAATCCGAACAGCATGGTGCCGATGATCGAGGACGATGGGCTGCGGCTCACCGAAAGCTCGGCGATCCTGAAATACCTCGCCGACAAGATCGGCTCGCCGGCCTATCCGAAGGATTTGAAGCAGCGCGCCAAGGTCAACGAGGTGATGGATTGGCTCAACACTAATTTCTACCGCGAGTGGGCCTATAACCTCTGCTATCCGCAGCTCTTTCCGCATCTCAAACGCCGCAGCGACGAGGCGCAGGCGGCCACCCTCGAGTTCGGCCTGCAAAACTCAAAGCGCTGGCTGCAGGTCCTCAACGACTATTGGATCGGGCCGAACAAGCCATATCTGTGCGGCGACCAGATCACCATCGCCGATTATTTCGGCGCGGCGCTGGTCACCTTGGGCGAAGTCATCCGCTGCGACTTCTCCGCCTATCCGAACGTGCAGCGCTGGCTCAACAACGTCAAAAAGCTGCCGAGCTGGCCCAAAGTCAACGAGGTGTTCTATGGCCTGGTCGACCAGGTGAAGGGCCAACAGTTCCAGGCGGTGTGAGAGCTGCACCGCCTCGGCCGGAATGATGTGAGGAGTAACACCATGAGCTTCTTCCCCGGCAAGGACCCCGCCCTTGGCGATGCGCCATCGAGCGATGCCGTCACGCAGCTGATCGTGCCGCGCTCGGTCGATCTCGGCGGCTTTCAGGTGCATCGCGCACTGCCGTCGGGGAGCTCGCGCATGGTCGGGCCGTTCATCTTCTTCGATCATTTCGGCCCGGCCGTGTTCAAGGCCGGCGACGGCATCGACGTGCGGCCGCATCCGCATATCGGGCTCGCCACCGTCACCTATCTGTTCGACGGCGAGATCGTGCATCGCGACTCGCTCGGCACCGCGATGCCGATCCGGCCCGGCGCAGTGAACTGGATGACCTCCGGACGCGGCATCGTGCACTCGGAGCGCACCGCGGCCGACCATCGCGACGGCGGCGAGCCGCTGCACGGCCTGCAGCTATGGGTGGCGCTGCCGATGAAGGACGAGGAAATCGCGCCGGCCTTCGCCCATACTGCGGCGGCCGACATTCCGGAGCTTCGCGAAGACGGTATGACGCTGCGCGTCGTCGCCGGCGCCCTGCACGGCCTGCGCTCGCCCGTCGTCACGGCGTGGGACACGGTGTTCGCCGAAGTCCGCCTCAAAGCCGGCGCGACGTTTCCGCTCGATGCAGCCTACGAGGAGCGCGCGGTCTATGTGCTCGCCGGCGAGATCGCGATCGGCGGCGACCGCCACGGACCGGAGCGGCTCTTGGTGCTGAAGCCCGGCGACCGCGTCACCATCGAAGCCGTAAACGAAGCCCACTTCGTCGTGGTCGGCGGCGCCGCCATGGATGGTCCCCGTCACATCTGGTGGAATTTCGTCTCCTCGCGCAAGGAACGCATCGAAGCCGCCAAGGCCGACTGGAAGGCCGGCCGCTTCGATATCGTGCCCGGCGACACCACCGAGTTCATTCCGCTGCCGGAGAACTAAACCCCGATCGCCGCCTTGATGCGCTCGCGCGTGATCGGCAGATCGCGGAAGCGCTTGCCGGTCGCGTCCGCAATCGCGTTGGCGACCGCCGCCGCGGCCGGGCCCTGCCCCGCCTCGCCGCTGCCGAGGAACGGCTGGCTGGGCCGGTCGATGACGTGCACCTCGACGGAATCCGGTACGCCGGAAAAGCGCAGGATCGGATAGCTCGCCCAGTCGAGGCTGGTGATGCGCTTACCGTCGTTGGTGACGCTCTCAAATAAGGTCCAGCTCATGGACTGCATGATCGCGCCTTCGATCTGGTTCTTCAGGCCATCGGGATTGACCGCCTGGCCGGAATCCACCGCAGCGACGGCGCGCACCATGCGCGCGCCGCCCGAGCCGCGGTCGACCTCGACCTCGCAGGCGATGGCGCAATAGGCGGCGAGGTTCTTGTAGCGGGCAAAGGCGAAGCCATAGCCGCGGCCGGCGGCATCGCGCTTTCGCGCGGCCCAGCCGAAGCGCTGCGCCGCGGTGGTGATGACGTCCTTGGCGCGCGGATCGTCGAGATGTTTCAGGCGAAATTCCACCGGATCGGCGTTCGCCTCGCGCGCCAGCTCGTCCATGAAGCTTTCGATGACGAACACGTTCATGTAGCCGCCGAGCGCGCGCAGCGCCGAGACCCGCACCGGCATGTCCGGCAGGAAGTGGTGGAGTACCCGCGCGCCGGGGAATTTGTAGAGCGGGATGGAATTGCGGTCGCCGCCGCCGGCGGGCATCGGAATCGGCCGCGGCGGCGGCGGCGCGAACGGCTGAGCGAGCGACTGCGCGGCAATGAGCGAGCCGGCGCCGCCCGGCCGCATCGAGTGCGTGTTGCTCCAGAGCACATAATCCCAGTCGACGATCTTCTCGCCGGCTTGGTCCATGGCGGCCGACACCTTGACCACCATGGCCGGACCATACGGCTCCCAGGCGTGCTCCTGCTCGCGCGTCCATTGCAGCCGCACCGGGCGATCGGGCAGCGCGCGGGCGAGCAGCGCGGCGTCGGCCGCCGCATCGTCGGCGCCGTTATGGCCGTAGCAGCCCGAGCCTTCGGCGTGGATGAGCCGCACCTTGTCCTTCGGCATGCGCAGCATTTCGGCGATGCCGTCGCGATCGGGATAAACCCCTTGGGTGTGGGTCCACACCGTCAGCGCATCGTCCCGGCAGAGCGCCACCGCACAGGACGGACCGATCGAACCGTGCGCCACGTAAGGCCGGGTGTAGGTTGCCGACAGCGTCTTGCCATTGCCGGCGCCCGGCCCCGGCCCCGGCCGGTCGAGTACCTTGATGTCGTCCGGTCGCAGGACCATCAGCAGCGCCGCTAGCTTGTCGGCAGCGGGCAATTTCGCGCTCTCCTGCCAGCGCGCGGCCGCGGCAAGCGCGCGCATCGCTTCGATCGCCTGAAACTCGCGCTCGGCGACGACGCCCAAGAAGCTGCCGTCGCGCACGACCTTCAGCACGCCCGGCATTTTCTCGATCGGCGCCGCTTCGACATAGGTGAGCGCTGCGCCATAGCTCGGTGGCCGCACCACGCGGGCGTGCACCATGCCGTCGGGCCGTAAGTCCTGCACGTAAGCGGCGCCCCCGGTGACCTTCGCCGGAATATCGACCCGCGGCACCGGCTGGCCCATGATTTTGTAGTTCGCCGGTGCCTTCAAGAACGACCGCGGCGCGGCCTGGACGTGAACAAGCTCCGCCGAAACCAGCTCGCCATAGCCCAAGCGGCGGCCGTCGGGCGCGATCACCGCCGCGCTTTGCGTCTTCAGCTGCTCGGTCGGCACACCGAAGCGCCGCGCGGCTTCGCCGATCAGGATTTGCCGCACCTGCGCCGCGGCGTTGAGGATGGCGGTGCCGCTCTCCTGCATCGACTGGCTGCCGGCGGTGTAGCCTTCGTCCGGCGTCACGGCGGTGTCGGCGGTGACGAGCTTGAGCGCGGCGAAATCGGCGTCGAGCTGCTCGGCGGCGATTTGGGTCAGCGCGGTCTTGATGCCCTGGCCGAGCTCGGCCTTGCCGGTACAGACGGTGATGGCGCCGTCGGCATCGATGCGGATCCAGGAATCCAGAAACGGCGTCTGCTTGAGGCTGCCGGGCAGCGGCGGCGGCGAAGCCTGTGCACCGGGCGCGGCGGCACCTTGCGCCAGCAGGCGCGGCGCCGTGCCGAAACTGACGATGAGCGCGCCCGACCCACCGAGCACCGCGCGGCGCGAGACGATCCTGATGTCGCCGCTCATCGGGCATCTCCCGTGCGGGCGGTCTTCATCAGCTCTTGCGCGCGGTGGATCGCGCGCAAAATCCGCATGTGGGTGCCGCAGCGGCATAGATGCGGCTCGAGGACTTTGCGAATCTCCGCGTCGCTGGCTTGCGGATTGGTCTGCAGCAGCGCCTGCGCGCGCATCATCATGCCGGGGATGCAATAGCCGCACTGCGCCGCCTGCTCCTCCATGAAGGCGCGCTGAATCGGCGCCGGTTCTTCCGCCGTGCCGAGGCCTTCGAGCGTGGTAACCTTCTTGCCGGCAAGGAGCGCGATCGGCGTGACGCATGCGAATACCGGCTTGCCGTCGACCAGCACAGTGCAGGCGCCGCATTGGCCGAGCCCGCAGCCGAATTTCGCCGCGTTGAGCTTCAGATCGTCGCGCAGCACGTACAGCAGCGGCGTGCGTGGATCGGCCTCGACATCGTGCGGCTGATCGTTGACGTTGAGGATCATCATTCGCGCGCTTGCCTTTCCCTATGATCCACCGTGGCCGCGCGCTCACCACCGCGCGCGGCGTGAATGGCATCGTCGATGCCGGTCCAAGCGTCCTTGCCCGTGAACGCGCCGCGCAAGTAGCGCACCAGCGCGCCGAGCTGATTGTCGTCGAGCGTGTCGGCAAAGCCCGGCATCATCGGGCCGGGCGATGCTCCGGTGGCAGGAATCCCATGCAGGACGACATTGACGAGATTGTCGGCAGTCGGACCGGTGATGGCGCTGGATAGCCCGAGATCGATGCCGCCATAAGGCATGGCGCGCGGTCCCTGGTGGCAACTGGCGCAGGCCGCGGCATAGATCGTGGCGCCTTCGTCGGCGGCGCCGTCAAGCGCCGCACCGGGCGCGCCGCGATAGGCCTGACTGTCGGCGCTGGCCGCGGCGATCAACGTGCCGCGTTGCGCCTGAAGATCGGCTTCTTGCCGGACCGGAGCCTGTCCGGCGCGTTCGGTGAGCTGGATTTGCTCGGTTCGCCGGGTCGGCTTGCCGATCTGCGCGGCGACATAATCGGCGATGGCGCGAACGTCATCGTCGGGCGCCGCGCGCAAATTCGTGACGACGTCGAGCATCGGGCCGCGCGCGGTGCCGTGCTGCGCCTCGAAGCCGTTCCGCAAATACTTATAGAGAGAGTCCGCCGTCCACGGCACCACCGCCGTCGAATGGGCATTGAGCGCGTAAGCCGTCCAGCCATTGATGGTGGCACCGCCGAATCCGGCGCCGGATTTTTCAGCGCCCAACGCGTTGCGCGGCGTGTGGCAGGCGGCGCAATGGCCGAGCCCCTCGACCAGATAGGCGCCGCGCGCCACGCTCGGTTCGCTGGACGTCGTGGGGTCAGAGCGGGGTTCGGAACGCGGCCGCGACCGCAGGAACAGCAAATTCCAGCCGGCGACGGTGGCGCGGTGATTGAACGGAAACCGCAGCTCGTTCGCCGGCGCCACGTTGCGCACCGCCGGCCGCGTCATGAGGAAGGCGTAGAGCGCGCGATTGTCGTCGTCGGACACAAGCGTGAAGTGGTCGTACGGAAAGGCCGGATAGAGCAAGGCGCCGTCGCGGCGCACGCCCTGGCGCATGGCGCGCTGGAATGCGGCTTCGGACCAGCCGCCGATGCCGGTCTCGGCATCGGGCGAGATGTTGGTGGAAAAGATCGTGCCGAACGGCGTCACGACACCGACGCCGCCGGCAAAGGCCGCGCCGCCCGACGCCGTGTGGCAAGTCGCGCAATCGCCAATCGCCGCGAGCGCCGCGCCGCGCTTGACCAGAGTCGGATCGAAGCTTGCCGCCGCGGGCGGCGCAATCGGGGCGATCGCCGGCTGCCAGGCGGCAAACACAAAGATGCCGGCCCCGAGCACAAGCACGAGGCCGACCACGACCGTAATTGTCTTCGCCCGCATATCGAGCCCGGCTAGCCGTAACGCTCCATTTCGAGCATCCCGGCAACGGCTGGGCAAGAGCGAAGTTCCGCAAATGCGAGCGCCGCAGTAAGTTAGCGTGTATCGCCAGCGTCTTGCGAAGAGGAGAAGGTCCGATGTCCCGCCACCCGCGTACTGCCGCGCTTCTGATCGGCTTTGCGTTCGTCGTCTCGACCACGGCAGCGCCGGCGCGGGACCAGTCGGATCTGGCGCGCGCCTACGGCATCATCGCGTCCAAAACTTTCGTCGATCTGACCCACAGCTTCGGGCCAGGCACGCCGGTGTGGTCCGGCTTCGGCCAGGCCAAGTTTTCGCCGGCCGCCGATCCGAAAACCCATGAGCCCTACACCATCCCCAAGGACGGCTTCCGCACGACGTATTATGAGATGGTCGGCCAATACGGCACCCACGTCGATCCGCCGGCGCATTTTGCGCCCGACGGCATCACCATGGATCAGATTCCGCTCAAGCAGATGATCCTGCCGCTGGTCGTGCTCGACGACACGCCCTACCTCGCCAAGGACCCGGACCATGCGTTCTCGGTTGCCGACCTGAAGGCGTGGGAGCGCGCGCACGGCCGCGTGCCGAAAGGCGCCTTCGCCGCGCTGCGCACCGACATGTACAAGGACTGGGACAAGGATCCCGAGCGTTTCAAGCGTCAGCCATTCCCGGCCTGGGACTTCGCGACCATCAAATTTCTCTACGAAGAGCGCGGCGTGACCGCGACCGGACACGAGGCCATGGACACCGATACCACCGACAAGATGGATTCGGAGACCTACATCCTGCAGCACGGGCACTATCAGATCGAAGTGATGGCCAACCTCGACAAGGTGCCGGCGACCGGCGCCATCATCATGGTGACCTGGCCGAAGGTGGAAAAGGGCCTCGGCTTCCCGGCGCGGGCGTTCGCAATCCTGCCTTAAGCGATTTCCGTCAACGCCGCCGCGCGGCGCTGCGAGCGGACCCAGGCCAGGATCTCGCGCTCGGCCTCGGCGCGGGCGAAACCGTAGCGCTCCTGCAGGCGGGCGGCCAATTCATCGCGCCGGCCGTTGATGCGGGTGATGTCCTCGTCGGTGAGCTTGGCCCAGTTGTGACGCAGCTTGCCCTTGAAGTGCAGCCAATTGCCCTCGATCTGGTCCCAGTTCATGCGGTCTCTCCCGTGTCACGCCATACTGAACGCTGGCGTCCCCCGACGCTCGCGTTGACGGGCGGGATGTCAGGCGCGCGATGCGGCACGAGTTCGGCGACAACGCGGTCATTCCAAGATCAATCGTGACGGCGCGCGGGCGAAGCGGGGTTGTCAATTCGGAAAGCGCCTGTTCCAGCCGCGGCAAATTTCTTATCGGCGGCGTGGTTGCGAACGCCTGAACGGCGGCAGCGAAAAACCCTCACTGCGGTGTTAGGATATTTGGCGACCCGCGCGCTTGACGGCGCCGGTTCCCTCGCCGATGACGAACCATGGCTCCCCTCTCGCCCGCCGTCGACGTCGAACGCCTCGCCCAGGGCATCCGCGCGGGCGACCGCACCGTGCTGTCGCGCGGCATCACCCTGATCGAGAGCAAGCGCGCCGATCACCGCGCCACAGCCGCGGCGCTCACGCAAAAGCTCCTGGCCGCGACGGGCCAGGCCGTCCGGGTCGGCATCACCGGTTCGCCTGGCGTCGGCAAGTCGACCACCATCGATGCGCTGGGCACCATGCTGACTGGGCAAGGCCACAAGGTCGCGGTGCTCGCGGTCGATCCGTCGTCGCGGCGCACCGGCGGCTCGATCCTCGCCGACAAGACGCGCATGGCGCGTCTCGCCAACGACCCCAATGCCTTCATCCGCCCCTCGCCCGCCTCCGGCACGCTCGGCGGCGTCGCCGCCAAGACACGCGAGACCATGCTGTTGTGCGAGGCCGCCGGCTACGACGTCATCCTGGTCGAGACCGTCGGCGTCGGCCAATCGGAGAGCGCGGTTGCCGACATGACCGATTTCTTTTTGGTCCTGGTGCTGCCCGGCGGCGGCGACGAGCTGCAAGGGCTCAAGAAGGGCGTAATCGAGCTCGCCGACATGATCGCCATCAACAAGGCCGACGGCGACAATCTTTCTCGCGCCAAACTGACCGCGGCCGAATACACCGCGGCGCTGCATATCCTGGCGCCGGCGTCGCCCAACTGGTCGCCGCCGGTCACCACCTATTCGGCGCTGCATGGCGACCGCGGCGCGGCGCTGTGGACCCAGATCCTCGACCATCGGCGACGATTGACCGAGTCCGGCGAGCTTGCGGCGCGGCGTGGCGCGCAGCAGGTGAAATGGATGTGGGCGATGCTGGAGGAGCGGCTGTTCGAGCCGCTGCGCTCCGACCGCGCGCTCAAAGGCGCGCTGCCGAAGATCGAGGCCGATGTCGCCGAAGGCCGCCTGGCGCCGGCGTCGGCGGTCGAGAAGATCGCCGCAATGCTGAAACTGTGATGCGCGTCGTCATCACAGGCTTCGGCCCGTTCCCCGGCGCGCCGTTCAATCCGAGCGCGACGCTCGCCAACGCGCTGGCGCGCCGGCGGCGACCGGCCTTCGCCGATCTCGACCGCGCAACACATATCTTCGCCACGACGTACGCATCCGTCGATCGCGATCTGCCAAGATTGCTGGCACAAGGGCCCGACCTTGTCCTGATGTTCGGCCTCGCCGGCCGCCGGCGTTACGTCTGCATCGAGACGCGGGCGCGCAACGCGGTGTCGGTGCTGTTTCCCGACGCGAGCGGGCGTCGGCCACCGCATGGCGTCATTGCGCGCGGCGGTGCGGCGGCGCGCAGCGGGTACGCGCCGTTCGCTGCGCTCGCCGGCGCAACGCGGGCGGCACAGGTCCCGGCCCGTCTGTCGCGCGACGCCGGGCGCTATCTGTGCAACTACCTTTACTGGCGCGCCCTGGAACGCGCCGGCGCGGCCAACGGCAAACCGCTCGTGCAATTTGTTCACATTCCGCCGATCGGCAGCAAGCCGCGGCGCAAAAGCGCGACGAAACCGCGGCCGAGTTTGACGCAGCTTCTTGAGACCGCCGAGGCGCTGCTGATCGCGCTCGTCGTCGCAAGCCGCCATTAATCGTTAACGCTGAAACGCTAAGCTCGATGGCGTAAACCGGCGTACACGCGAGCCATGATGCGCCTTCCCCGCCGCCGCTTCTTGACCGCGCTGACCGGCGCCGCCGCGGCCGGCGTTTCAGCACCCATAGCCGCGCGCGCCGCCGGAGCCTCGTCGGCTGTCGATGCGACCACGCTCGGCGTGCGCCCGAACGCGGCCGAGGATCAATCGAGTACCTTGCAGCGCGCCATCGATCGCGCCGCCACCGCTGGCGCCGTGCTCAACCTGCCGGCCGGCGTCTATCGCGCCGGCGGCTTGCAGCTGCCGTCCTTCGCCGCCATCGCCGGCATTCCCGGCGCGACCCGCATCGTCATGGCGAGCGGCCCGTCGCTGTTCGCCGCGACCGGCAGCGAGCATGTTTCGCTCCGCGGCCTCATTCTCGACGGCGCCCACATTCCGCTGCCCGATCGCCGCGGCCTCGTGCACGTCGCGCAAGCGCGCGCGCTGCGGATCGTCGACTGCGAGATCGCCGATGCCGGCCGGCACGGTATCGCGCTCGAAGCGAGCGACGGCGAAGTCACCGGCAACACCATCGGCGCCGCCGACGCCGCCATCTTCTCCCTCGATGCCCGGGGCCTGCGCATTTCCGGCAACACCGTGCGGGGCGCCGGCAATGGCGGCATCCTGGTCTGGCGCACCAACGCGGGCGACGACGGCACGCTGATCGTCGACAACCGCATCGAGAACATCGCCAATCGCCTGGGCGGCTCCGGCCAGTACGGCAACGCCGTCAACATCTTTCGTGCCGGCAATGTCACGGTGCGCGGCAACCGCATCGCCAACGCCGCGTTCTCGGCGGTGCGCGGCAATGCAGCGTCGAACTTACAGATCGTCGGCAACACCTGCAGCGGGATCGGCGAGGTCGCGCTCTATTGCGAATTCGGCTTCGAGGGCGCGGTGATCGCCAACAACATCGTCGACGGTGCCGCGGTCGGCGTCTCGGTGACGAACTTCAACGAGGGCGGTCGGCTCGCCGTGGTGCAAGGCAACCTGATCCGCAATCTGAAAACCCGGCGGCCGGCCGGCACCGATCCGAACGACGGCGCCGGCATCGGCATCGGCGTCGAGGCCGACACCGCGGTGACCGGCAACGTCATCGAAAACGCGCCGAATATCGGCATCGTCGCCGGCTTCGGCCAATATCTGCGCGACGTCACGGTCAGCGCCAATGTCATTCGCGGCGCCGACTACGGCATCGCCGTCTCGGTCGCGCCCGGCGCCGGCGCCGCGGTGATCGCCGACAACATGATCTCCGGCGCGCGGCGCGCGGCCATCGTCGGCATGGAATGGAACAAGGCGGTGACCGGCGACCTCAGCAAAGACGGCGCCGAGCGCTACGCGCAAATCTCCGTCAGCGGCAACCGGGTGCAGTAAGCCACCGGCATTGTCGCACCACCCGCGAATTTCGCCCCGGCTGCCCGCCTCCGTATCGCGGCGGCGCTTTGGCCTGTACATTTGCCGATCGAGGACGACCTGCGCCTAGCAAATGGGGGGCACTGCCATGGCCGAGGGGCCAATCGACTTCTGGTTCACCATGGGCAGCACGTACTCCTATCTCAGCGTGATGCGGCTCGCCGACGTCGAGCGCGCCTATGGCGTCGCCTTTCGCTGGCGGCCGTTTCATCTGCTGCTCATTCTCAATGAAATGAAGCACGTGCCGTTCGCCGACAAGCCGGCGAAGATGGATTACATGTGGCGCGACGTCGCGCGGCGGGCGCCGATGTACGGCCTTCGCCCCAAGCTGCCGGCGCCCTATCCGGCCAAGCAGTCGGTCGTCGCCAATCTGGTCGCGCTCGCCGGAATGGGCGAAGGCTGGGGCGCTGATTTCGTGCGTGCCGCCTACCGGCGCTGGTTCGAGAACGGCGAAGAGACCGGCAGCGAGCCGAACGTGTCGTCGAGCTTACGCGACGTCGGCCAGGACCCTGCTCGCGTGCTCAAGCTCTCGAATTCCGCGGCCATGAACGAGCGGCTGGTGGCCGAGACCGACGCCGCGAAGCAATTGGGGATTTTCGGTTCGCCGACCTTCACGATCGGCCGCGAGCTGTTTTGGGGCGACGATCGCCTGGAGGACGCGGTGAACTGGCACAAACACGGCCGCATCCGGCCTTGACGGCGGGCACCATGCTTCGGCTCACCGTCGTCATCCCGACGCTCAACGAGGCGGCGATCATCGCGCCGGCGCTGCAAGCGCTCGCGCCGTTGCGTGAGCGCGGCGCCGAGGTGATCGTTGCCGACGGCGGCAGTCGCGACGGCACCGCGCGCTTGGCGGAGCCGCTCGCCGACAAGGTCATCGCCGTGCCGCACGGCCGCGGCGCGCCGCTAAACGCCGGTGCGACGCTCGGAACCGGCGACGCGCTCGTCTTCCTCCATGCCGACACGGGCCTGCCGGACGATGCCGACCGGTTGATCGAAGCCGCACTCGCGCGCCGCCCTTGGGGCCGCTTCGACTTGCGCATCGCGGGGCGTCATCCGCTCCTCGCCGTCATTGCCCGCATGATCAACTGGCGCTCGCGGCTGACCGGGATCGCCAGCGGCGACCAGGCGATCTTCGTCAGCCGCGGCGCGTTCCTCGCCGTCGGCGGCTTCCCCGATCTGCCGCTGATGGAGGACATCGCGATGTCGCGGCGGCTGAAACGATTGTGCCGGCCGGCCTGCGTCGCGACGCCGGTCGTCACCTCCGGCCGGCGCTGGGAGCGCAACGGCGTGATCCGCACCACGCTCCTGATGTGGCGCTTGCGGCTTGCCTATTATCTCGGCGTCGCGCCGGCGCGGCTCGCCGCGTGGTACGCCGGCGAGCAGCCCTCAGCCGCGCAGAGCCATACCGGGCCATAGCTTCGGCGCGGTGCGGGCATATTGGCTCGGCCGCGGCACGTCAGCGCCGAGCGCGTGCGCCGCGTGCCAGCCCCAATGCGGATCGTCGAGGAAGGCGCGCGCCATGGCCACCATGTCGGCTTTGCCGGAGGCGACGATGTCCTCGGCCTGCTTGGCGCCGGCGATCATGCCGACCACGCGGGTGGCGATGCCGGCCTCGCGGCGCACCCGCTCGGCGATCGGCACGTTGAAGCCGGGATCGGTCGGCCAGCGGCTGTCCGGCGTGATGTTGCCCGACGAGACGTCAATATAGTCGAGGCCAGCCTCCTTCAGCGCCCTGGCCATGGCCACCGCGTCGTCGCCGTTCAGTCCGCCATCGAGCCATTCGGTGCCGGTGATGCGGGCGCCGAGCGGCACGTGGCGCGGCACCGCGGCGCGCACCGCGCGCGTCACTTCGAGCGGAAAGCGCATGCGGCCCTCGAACGAGCCGCCGTATTGGTCGTTGCGCTTGTTGGAGAACGGTGAGACGAAGCTGTGCAGCAGATAACCATGGGCGAAGTGCAGCTCGATGGCGTCGAAGCCGATGCGCAGCGACCGCTTGGCGGCATCGGTGAAGGCGGCGCTGACCTTGGCCATGTCGTCCTCGGTCATGGCGGCCGGCGTATGCCAGCCCGGACCGAACGGCACCGCCGATGGCCCGATGGTCGACCAGGCGTCTTCCGCCGCGGTGAGCGCCTTGGCGCCTTCCCATGGCCGCTGCGAGGAGGCCTTGCGGCCGGCATGGGCGAGCTGAATGCACATCTTCGCCGTGCCGATGTGATGGCAGTGATAGACGATGCGCTCGAGCGCCGCCTCGCAGGCGTCGGAATAAAGCCCGAGGCAGCCGTGGGTGATGCGGCCGCGGCGCTCGACATGGGTCGCCTCGATGACCAGCATGCCAGCGCCGGAATTGGCCAGCATGCCGAGATGCGTCATGTGCCAGTCGTTGCCGACGCCATCGTCGGCGCTGTACTGGCACATCGGCGCCACCACAATGCGGTTGGGCAGTTCAAGACCGGCAAGCTTGATGGGCGAGAACAGAGCACTCGTCATGGCAGGTTACTCATTGGCAGGTCACTCAATGGGCTGATGTGCATAGTGAGGGTGGAGATTTCGGCTCGCAGGAAGCGGCCCAAACTGTGGATAACCCGCGCGCCGGGGGGATGCGCGCGGCAAAAAAGCGATGCCTTAGCTGGGTCGGGTGAGTCAAGCGGCCGCGGCTGTTAATTGTCCAGCGCGTCGCCGTTCGTCGGCACGCCCGCAAGCCGCGCCCATTGGTCGCGCAGCGCTGCCGCCTTGCGTACCTCGGCGTTGAATTGGTCGCGGGAAAAGTAGTGCCGCCAGCGCCCGCTGTCGCCGAGCTCGCCGAAGTGGGCCTGCCGACGCTCCGCCAAGGCGAGCCATCTGCGCGCGACACTGTCGTACGGACTTGCCTGCCGTTCCGACATGGAAGTAAAGCCAGAAGCGCTTCGTCAAAAAACGCCTTTTTTCTCGGCGTTTCTGCATCTTCGTGGCGGTGTTTGATTCGGGCAATCAAAAAACTTTTGTATCTTGCTCAAGCAAATTTATTGACAACGCCGTTTGTTGATAACTGCGTGCAAATGATTCGGCGGCTGCCGCGGGGCCAAAGCCACACGCGGCTGGCGGCCTTTTGCTTGCCGCTTGAAGCCTCTGGCCTACGGCTTGACCGCGACGATACCCTCGATCTCGACCGAGATCTGGTTCGGCAGCATGACATTGCCGACCGCCGAGCGGGCGTGCCGGCCGGCCTCGCCAAAAACTTCGACGAACAGGTCGGAGCAGCCGTTGATCACCTTGGGCGAGTCGTTGAAGTCCGGCGTCGCATTGACCATGCCCAGAAGCTTGACGATGTAGTCGACGCGGTCGAGCGTGCCGAGCGCGTCGCGCATGGCGGCGAGAAGGCCGAGGCCCACCAGCCGCGCACGGCGGTAACCCTCCTCGACGCTGACGTCGCGGCCGAGCTTGCCGGTCAGCTGCTTGCCGTTGTCCAGCGGGCCCTGGCCGGCGAGGTAGAGGATGTTGCCGACGAGCCGGTACGGCAGATAGTTGGCGACCGGCTTGCGCAGCTCCGGCAAGGCGATGCCGAGTTCCTTCAATCGCGCTTCCGCACTCATGACTTGCTCCTGTTGATCTCATAGCTTGACGCGCAGATAGCTCGCCAGCTCGCCGACGATGCCGCGGCGGAACAACAAAACGCAGACGACGAAGATCACGCCCTGGATCACCAGCACCCATTGGCCGGACTGCGCCAGATAGTTCTGCATGGCAACGACGCAGAAGGCGCCGACGAAGGGGCCGAACACCGTGCCCAAGCCGCCAAGGAGCGTCATCAGCACGACGTCGCCCGACATGGTCCAATGCACGTCGGTGAGCGAGGCGAGCTGAAACACCAGCGCTTTCAGCGACCCGGCGAGCCCGGCCAGCGTCGCCGACAGCACGAAGGCGACCAGCTTGTAGCGCTCGGTCTTATAGCCGAGCGAAACCGTGCGCAGCTCGTTCTCACGGATCGCCTTCAAGACCTCGCCGAACGGCGAATTGATGATGCGGTAGATCAGGAGGAACGCGGCGAGCACGACGACGGCGACGACGGCGTACATAGTCATGTCGTTGGCAAGATCGAACGTGCCGAACAGCCGGCCGCGCGGCACCGCCTGGATGCCGTCCTCGCCGCCGGTCATTTTGACGCGCAGCGCGACGAGATACATCATCTGCGCCAGCGCCAGCGTGATCATGGCGAAGTAGATGCCCTGGCGGCGGATGGCGAGGCCGCCGGCAATGACGCCGAGCACGGCCGCGGCCGCGGTGCCGGTCAGGATCGCAGCCTCCGGCGGCCAGCCCCAGGCTTTCGCCGTATAGGCGGAGAAGTAGCTCGCCCAGCCGAAATAAAGCGCGTGCCCGAACGAGACGAGGCCGACATAGCCGATCAAAAGATTGAAGGCGCAGGCAAACAGCGCAAAGCACAGCACCTGCATCAGGAACACCGGATACATGACGAACGGCGTCACCGCGAAGAAGCCGGCGAGCGCCGCAAAGCCGATGGCGAAGCTCACGCTCGCCTCGCGGCGTTTTTGAATGAGCAGCGGATCGACCACGCGCTCCATCATGCGGTGCGTCCGAACAGTCCGGCCGGCCGCAGCAGCAGCACGACGATCATGATGCCGAAGATCACCGTATTCGAGGCTTCGGGAAAGAACACCTTGGTGAGGCCCTCGACGATGCCGAGCACGAAGCCGGTGACGATCGCGCCCATGATCGAGCCCATGCCGCCGATCACCACCACGGCGAACACCACGATGATGAGATCGGAGCCCATCTGCGGCGACACGTTATAGATCGGCGCCGCCATGACGCCAGCGAGCGCCGCCAAGGCGACGCCGAAGCCGTAGGTCAGCGTCACCATGCGCGGCACATTGATCCCGAAGGCCCGCACCAAGGTCGGGTTCTCGGTGGCGGCGCGCAGGTAGGAGCCGAGCCGGGTGCGTTCGATGGCGTACCAGGTGGCAAGGCAGACCACGAGCGAGAAAGCGATCACCCAGGCGCGGTAGTTGGGCAGAAACATGAAGCCGAGGTTGCGGCCGCCGCGCAATGCCTCGGGCACCTGATAGGGCTGGCCGGACGAGCCGTAATAGTTGCGGAACAGGCCCTCGATGATCAGCGCAAGACCGAAGGTCAGGATCAGGCCATACAGATGATCGAGCTTGTGCAAATGCTGCAGAAACAGCCGCTCGATGACGATGCCGAACAGGCCGATGATGATCGGCACGATGATCAGCGCCGCCCAGTAGTTGATGCCGAGATATTGCAGCAAGAGGTAAGCGCAGAACGCGCCCATCATGTATTGGGCGCCGTGCGTGAAGTTGATGATGTTGAGCATGCCGAAGATCACGGCAAGCCCGAGGCTCAGCAGCGCGTAGAACGAGCCGTTGATCAGGCCGAGCAGCAGTTGCCCGAACAGCGCCTGCGACGGAATGCCGAAAATCTCGAACATGCCCGCTCTCACTCGCTACAAAGCCCCTCCCCCTTGTGGGGAGGCGGGGGCACCCATCGCGCTAGCGCGATGGGACCCCGGTTTGGGGTGGGGCTCGCGAGGCGGCGCATGAGCGTCGACGCTCGCGCACCCCCACCCTGCCGTCCCTCCACAAGGGCGGAGGGAAGTGAAGGTCAGTTGGTGACCATGGGGCAGCCGCCGTCCTTGAGCGGCCGGAACGCTTCCTCGGCGGGAGCCGTGGCGCGGAGCTTGTAGACGTCGCCGTCATATTTGGATTCTTCCGGCTTCTTCACTTCGAACAGATAAGCCGGATGAATCTTGCGGCCGTCGGCGCGGATATAGCCCTTGCCGAACAGCGGATCGTCGGTCGGCATGTCTTTCATCTTGGCGACCACGGCCTTGCCGTCGGCGGCGCTTTTCAGCGCGGCGACCGCTTTGAGGTAGTGCAACGTCTCGGCATAGACGCCAGCCACCGTCATGGCCGGGAATTTACCCGGCCGCTCCGCCTGCCAGCGCTTGGTCCAGGCGCGGGTGCCGTCGTTCATGTCCCAGTAGAAGGTCTCGGTCAGGATCAGGCCCTGCGCGGTCTTGAGGCCCAGCGCCTGGACGTCGTTGATGAAGACGAGAAGGCCGGCGAAGTTCTGGCCGCCCGCGGTGATGCCGAACTCGGCGCCCTGCTTGATGGCGTTGATGGTGTCGCCGCCGGCATTGGCGAGGCCGATGATCTTGGCCTTCGACGCTTGCGCCTGCAGCAGGAACGACGAGAAGTCCTGGGTGTTGAGCGGATGCAGCACGCCGCCGAGCACCTGGCCGCCGTTCGCCAGAACCACCGCCTTGGTGTCGCGCTCGAGCGCGTGGCCGAAGGCGTAGTCCGAGGTGAGGAAGAACCAGGTCGTGCCGCCGGTCTTGACGATCGACTTGCCGGTCGAGTTGGCGAGCATCCAGGTGTCGTAGGTCCAATGCACCGAATTGGGCGAGCATTTCGCGCCGGTCAGGTCGGAGCTGGCGGCGCCGGAGATCAGGAACACCTTGTTCTTCTCGCGCACCACCTCGTTGACCGCGAGCGCCACGCTCGAGGTCGGCACGTCGATGACGGCGTCGACATGGTCGACGTCGAACCACTGCCGCACGATGTTGGTGCCGACGTCTGGCTTGTTCAAATGGTCGGCATTGATCAGCTCGACCTTCATGCCGTGGGCGGCCGGGTTGAAATCGGCGATCGCCATCTTCGCGGCGACGACGGAGCCCTGCCCGCCAATGTCGGAATACAAGCTCGACATGTCGTTCAGCACGCCGAGCTTGACGGTGATGTCTTCGGCCTGCGCGGCGGTGCCGAGCAGCGCGGCAAGCGCGAACGCCAGCCCCCCGGCAAATCTCATTTGAAGCTTCATTGAGGAACCCTCCCTTTTCTGCGGGCCAGCGGCCCTTGACGGCGTGTATATCAAACTCCGAGATAGTCGTGCACCTTTTCCATGTTGTTCTTTAGTTGATCGGCGGCGAAATGGTCGACGATGCGGCCGTGCTCCATGACGTAGTAGCGGTCGGCCACGGTCGCGGCGAAATGGAAGTTCTGCTCCACCAGCAGAATGGTGAAGCCTTGCGCCTTCAGCGAACCAATGGTGTGGCCGATCTGCTGGATGATGACCGGCGCCAAGCCCTCGGTCGGCTCGTCGAGCAACAAAAGCCGCGCGCCGGTGCGCAGGATGCGGGCGATCGCCAGCATCTGCTGCTCGCCGCCGGAGAGTTTCGTGCCCTGGCTCGACAGCCGCTCGCGCAGATTGGGAAACAGCGTGAAGATGCGCTCGAGGTCGAGGCCGCCGGGCCGCACCTGCGGCGGCAGCAGGAGATTTTCCCGCACGTCGAGGCTCGAAAATATGCCGCGCTCTTCCGGGCAGAACGCGATGCCGGCGCGGGCGATAACGTTCGAGGGAAGCGTCGTCAGCTCGCGGCCATCGAAGCGCACCGAGCCGGTGCGCGTCTCGACGATGCCCATGACCGCTTTCAACGTCGTGGTCTTGCCGACGCCGTTTCTTCCGAGCAGCGTTACCACCTCGCCCGGCTGCACGTCGAAGGTAACGCCGTGCAGCACGTGGGACTCGCCATACCACGCTTCGAGGTTTGAGACGACAAGGAGCGGACGCGCCTCAGGCATGGCCGGTCCCGAGATAGGCTTCCCGCACGGCCGGGTCCTCCGACACTGTCTTGTAGTCGCCCTCGGCCAGCACATTGCCGCGGGTCAGCACGGTGATGCGGTCGCACAGATTGGCGACCACCGAAAGATTGTGCTCGACCATCAGCACCGTGCGCTTGTCGGACAGCGATTTGATCAAGGCACTGATGCGAGCGATGTCGTCGTGGCCCATGCCGGCCATCGGCTCGTCGAGCAAGAGCATGGACGGATCGAGCGCCAGCGTGGTGGCGATCTCGAGCACACGCTTGCGGCCGTAAGGCAGTTCGACCGCGAGCGCATCCGCATACGGCGCCAGGCCGACGTCGTCGATGATCGCCATGGCGCGGTCGTCGAGCCCATGCAGCACGCGCTTGGAGCGCCAGAAATCGAACGATCCGCCGCGCACCCGTTGCAGCGCGATGCGCACGTTCTCCAGCACGGTGAGATGGGGAAACACCGCCGAGATCTGAAACGAGCGCACGAGCCCGAGCCGCGCCACTTCGGCGGGCCGGAGCGCGGTGATGTCGCGGCCGTCGAAGGCGATGCGGCCCCGCGTCGGGATCAGGAACTTGCTGAGCAGGTTGAAGCAGGTGGTCTTGCCGGCGCCGTTCGGGCCGATCAGCGCGTGAATAGTGCCGCGCGCGACGCGCAGATTGACCGAGCGCACCGCGACAAAGCCGGCGAACTCCTTGGTCAAATCCTCGGTTTCGAGGACGATGTCGCTACGCACAAACGGAACCCCCACGCGGCGCCATTGTCAACGCGATCCGGCAGGCCGTAAAGGGGAACTCCGCCGTTGCGACTATTTTCCCTGACGCCGTTTTGGGCCCGGAGCCGCTGCCCCCGCAAAAGCAATGGCCCGCCCGGGGGGACAGGCCGGGCGGGCCGAAGAAATCGGCGCCAGCGTCGGGGGAGAAGCGCGCCGATGGCGGCTTGAAAAACTGTCGCCACGGCTTTCGTCGTTAAGAGCTGTGGCAAGGTTCAATGGGACTGCCATGAAATCTTGAGGAAGGCGCCGCCCGCCCGTAGTGCGCTACCTCCTTGGCGGCATGGACAAATCGCCGGCCGGCGGGTCGGAGCCCGGCTAGTCGCCGGCGCTGGCGGACTCGATCACCCGCTCCTGGCGCATGCGCGAGACGATGCGGGCCAGTTCCTCTTTGGCAAGCCTGGTCATGCCCACCCGCACCCGGTAGACGCCGCCGGGTTTCGGCCCGTCGACCAGGGTGGCCTGATAGTCCTCCAGGAATCGCGTGATTTCGCCGGCGCTCGCTTCGCGCGCGAACCGCACCATGGCGTAGGTGCCATGGCCCTCGCTTTCGCTGCCCACGCTCGCAGTCTGAAAGGTGCCTTGAGGCTTGGTGATCATGCCGACCAGGAAGAACGCCTGCAGCGCGATCGCCACCACCGCGAACGACGCGGCGACGGCCAGCGTCCGCGGCGACAAGCTCGCGATCAAGGTTCCGAACCAGCGGCCGACCACGCGCGGCGACGCGCGCCGGCGCCCCACGGCTTCCTCGTCGATCGCCGCCATCAGCCGGTCCATGGCGCGCGCGGACGGCGCGCCGAGCGACTCGTTGAGCCAAATCGTCTCGGCGAGCTCTTCGCGCACCAGTTCGGCGTAGCGCGCCAGCGTCGGATCGCTCTTCAGCGCGTCCTCGACGCGCTGGCGGTCGCGCCGGCGCAGCGTGCCGGCGGCATACCATGGCAGCAGGGTCTCGACCTCTGTGGGCTCGATGTTCGCGCGCGCACCGCGCGCGCCGTCGTCTGTCATCATGGCCAACCTCGATCAATTCCCGCCATTCTGCAGAGCTCTCCCAGTTTTTTGCGCGCGTAGAACATGCGCGTCTTCACCGTATTCTCCGGAATGCCGATGATCTGCGCCGCCTCCTCGACGGATTTCTCGTGATAGTAGACCAAATCGATCACTTCCCGATGCTCCTGCGACAGCGCCGCGAGGCACTGCCGCAGCTTTTGTCCTTTGTCGATCTTCTCGATGGCAAGTCCTGGATTATCGGACGGTTCCTCGATCTGCTCCGCCATCTCGTCGCTCAAACCCTCCTCGCGCCGCTTGCGCAAAACCGAGAGCGCCTTGAATCGGGCGATGGCGATAAGCCAGGTCGATACGGCACTGCGGCCTTCAAATCGACTGGCCTGACGCCAGACGTCCAGGAACAGCTCACTGATGACGTCCTCCGCCGCCATCTCGTCACGCATCAGGCGGAGAACGTAGCGATAAATTCTAACGTGATGCCGGGCAAAAAGGACCTGCATCGCGAGCCGGTCTCCGCGCGCGATACGGCCAATCAGCAATTCATCTGCCGGTGCCTGCATCGCCCCTTAAGGTCGGCTCGTGGATTGGTCGCCCGGTGCTGCCGCGAGGTTCAATGGCCGGCAAGGGGGTAGCCCCCGCTCATCCCATTTGGGAGAGGAATTCTTTTATCCTCAATAGCTTACAAATTCTTGCGGGGTCAAGCCGGTGGCCCTCATGGTGACCGAAAGCTTAGCCATCGGCCGCGGCCCCCCCGGCTGCCGCCGGGACGCCCGGCGGCAGCCGGCCGCGCACCCCAAGGCGCCCGCCGGCCCCTCTCCCTTAGGGGCGGTGCTCAATCTAGCTTGAGGCCAATCTGCTTTACGATCGGCTGCCACTTGGCGATTTCACTCTTGAGCCGCTGCGTCGCCGTTTCGGGAGACGCATCGGCCGAAGGCTCGACGCCTGCAGCCTGATAGATTTGTTGAAGTTCCGGTTCGGCCAAGGCCTTCGCGGTTGCCTGCGATATCCGCTTGATCACGGCGGTCGCGGTGCCTTTCGGCACAAGCAGCCAAGTCAGCGACTGAGCGACGAGTTCGGGCATTCCCGTCTCGGCGACCGTCGGAAGATCGGGCGCGCCGCGCAGCGGCTGCGGCGACGTGACGGCGAGAATCCTCAGCTTGCCGGCGCGATGCAGCTCGAGCAAATGACCGTTGACGGCGGTAACAGCCATCGGAATTTGCCCGCCCATGAGGTCGACGATGGCCGGGCCGGCGCCGCGATACGGCACATGCACGATGTCGGGCGCCTTGATGACGATCTTGAGCAACTCGCCGGTCAATTGGTTCAGGCTGCCGACACCGGGTGTGCCGTACGACAGTTTGCCCGGATTGCGCTTCGCGTAGTCGGCAAGCTCCGTCATGGTCCGCACCGGCAGCGAAGGATGGACCGTGAAAGCCTGGGTCACCTGGCCGAGAATCGATACCGCATCAAAACTTCCCACCGGGTCATAAGGCACATGGCTCGACGTCAGCGGGCTGATCACCATATTGCTGGTATTGCCGAGCAGGACCGTGTAGCCGTCCGGCAGCGCGCGCGAGACGGCCGCGGCCCCCACTTCGCCGCCGCCGCCGGGGATGTTCTCGACCACGATAGTGCCGAGCAGCGTTCTTACCTTCTCGGCCCACGGACGACCAACCGCTTCGACGACCCCGCCGGGCGGATACGGGATCACGAGCCGAATGGGGCGTGTCGGATAGTCCTGCGCGCTGGCGCCGCGTGAACCGATCGGCAGCGCACCCACAAATGCGAACAGCAGGACACGACGGCGATCATATTTCATATTTTTTTCCTCCTCTTCGCGCCTCGAAGACGATCGCTTGCAGCGGCATGCGCCCGGGATCGGCGCCGAATTCGCGCTGCAGCGCCGCCGTCACCGCGTTGACGATAACGTCGGCTGGCGCCGTGCCGCGGACTTCGATTTCGTCGATGATCGGATTGCCGCAGATCAGGCCTTGGGCGAACTGTTTCGCCCGCGAAATCGTTTTATTGATCTTCAGCACATGCACGGAGATGTCGTCGAAGGCCGCCGCGAGCAGCGATGCTTTGATTGCATCGATCCGGTGATGGCCGAACGGAACGGTGAAGAAATCCGGGGGATCCTGCACAAAAAATTCGGCGACCGTCTCATGGGTCACGCGTGCGAACGGGTTGAAATCGAATGAATCCCAGACGCTGAAATAGTAGCGCCCGCCGGGCATGAGCACACGGAACGCCTCGCGATGGGCCTTGTCCTTGTCGAGGAAGAACATGAGGCCGAATTGGCACACCACCGCGTCGAAGCTGCCGTCGGCGAATGGCAAAGCCGTGGCATCCGCCGTTTGAAACTCGATACCCTCGGTGCCAGCAAATTTCCCTCTCGCTACCATCAACATTGGCGCGTTGAGGTCACTCGCCACCAGACGAGTCGATTGTGGCAGGGCGCTCCGCAGCAGGCGAGTAACTATTCCAGTTCCCGCCGCGGTTTCGAGGACACGGCGCGGCCCGGCGGCTGAAACCCGTCGCGTCAAGTCAGCCGCATATTCGGAGAAAAGATGCGGACCAAGCTTGAGGTCGTAGTTCAGCGGAATGTCGCCGATGAAATGCGCCGCGTGGTCGAGCATGGCTTTTGTTCCAGGAGGCGGCCGCGTCGCCGGGCCGACCTCGCGGGCCCGGCACGCCTGTTCAGCGCTTCGCGACGGTCACAGGCTGCATGAAATTGGCGGCGACGTAGTGGCCGATCTTGTAGCCCATGTCGCGCCCGACCTCGGTCGAGAAGCGCCAGTGGAAGCCCGCCCAGATGCGCGCCTCTGAGACCTCGTCGACGAAGGCCCGCACGTTGGTCCAATGGTGGGTAACGCCAGGCGCCGTCGGACTGGTCATCGAAACCTCGGCAATCTCCGGCGTGCCGAATACCGTCTCCACCACGCCGGCCAAGGCGGCGCTTTCGATGCAATGCGCACAGGGATATTCGGGATGCATCGGCGTCGGGCCGAGCGGCTGCCATGCGGCGTCGCGCTCGGTCGCCGGATTGCCATCGATATCGCCGTTGCGAATGGCGGTGACCGGCCGCCAGAATTCGTAGTGATATTTTGCGTCGAACACCGCAATCAGCGAGTCGGCGCGGGCCATCGCCACGAGCGCGAACAGGCGAGCGCTATCGACGACGCTCAACTCCTTCGCGCCGGCGATCTGTCGGACGAGCGGATAGAAAACTCGTCCGTCAAGCGCCAGCCAGAAGCGGGCGTCCTCGGTTTGCCGCGCCGAGCGCTTCGTGCTGGTACCGCTGCCAAATTCCCTCATCTCGTTGTAGTTCGCAGCCCATTCGGCGCTGGTGAGCGCGATCGGCGGCGCCGGCCGGAATTGCGCCGCGCTGGTCAAGGCGAAGGGCTTGACCCCCGGCCATTGCGGAACCGCAGTGGGCACCGTCGGCACATAGACGCCGGCGCTCGTCCGCGGCCGATAGGTATCCGGCGCCTTGGCGCCGTCATTCGCACGCACATCCAGGATCTTGGCGGCAACCATTTCGCCGAGCTTAACGCCTTCGGTCTTGGCAGCGCCGTCCGGAATATTGGCAAGATAGGCCGTAAGCGCGGCCCTCACGTCCGGCTCCGTCTTGGGGTCGACTGCCGCCAGTACCGATGCGGCCGCGGCCGCCGCCGCGGCCTCTTTCGAGGTCGTCGGTGCGGCCGGCAACTGCACCAAATACGACCGGTATTTGCGCTCGATCGAATTGACGGCATCGAACATGGCAAGATGTGCCATGGCGATGATGCGCTCGGCCGGCGGCGGCCCCATCGCGTGGCCGACGACGAAGCTCACGGCTTTGTCATTCCAATCACTGATCACGTCGGCCGACGCGGGCTGCGCCGCGGCGAGCAGCGCGACGGCTGCTAAAGCGTTGCGAAGTTTGGCTTTCATTTGCGCTCTCCCTGCTACGGGTTGCGGCCGCAACGACCGCATGCGACAAATCTCGCGGCTACGGTCGCCGAAGTACTGGCGAAGTTCCGGGAAAATTCCGGGAATTTTCGGAGGCGCGCTGGCGCATGGCCGCGGATGGGCAATTCGTGTTCGGCTCATTTCGCTTCGACGCGCGAACCGGACGGCTCTGGCGCAATGACAACGAGCTGAAGCTCACGCCGCGGGCGGCGGCGGTGCTGCACGCGCTGGCGGAACGCGCGCAGGAGGTTGTCACCAAGGAGGAGCTGTTCGATCGGGTGTGGAGCGGGCTCGCGGTCGGTGACGATGCGCTGACGTCCTGCATCCAGGAGTTACGCGGCGCGCTCGGCGACGACGCCCGGCGCCCGCGGATGATCGAGACTCGCCACCGGCGCGGCTACCGGCTCATGGTACCAGCCGGCCCGACCGCGGATCGAAATGGTCCGCAACCGCAGGCTATCACTTCCGAACCGTCACGGCTGGTCGGAAGGGCCGCCGAGCTGAGCGAGCTTGCACGTAGTTTCGAGGCGGCGCGCGCCGGCCGCCGTCAGGTGGTGTTTGTGACCGGCGAACCCGGCATCGGCAAGAGCGCGCTCGCCGATGCGTTTCTCGAGCAACTGCGCGGCACCCACGCGGTCAAGTTCGCCCTCGGCCAATGTCTCGACCACCATGGCGTCGGCGAACCTTATCTGCCGCTGATCGAGGCACTGACGCGGCTTGCCGCCGCGCCGGACGGAGCGCCGGTAAAGGAGATTCTCTCGGCGCAAGCGCCAAGCTGGCTGGCGCAGATGCCGTCGCTGTGGACCCGCTCCGAACGCCGTGCGCTGGAGGCGCGTGGCCGACCGACGCGCGAGCGCATGATGCGCGAACTCACCCACGCCCTCGAATCGATCGCAGCGGTTACGCCGCTGGTCGTCAAGCTCGAAGACGTTCACTGGAGCGATGCCTCCACGCTCGACTGGATCGGCCATGTGGCGCGCCGTCCCGAGGCCGCGCGCCTATTGTTACTCGCGACATTCCGGCCGGCCGACGCAGCGGCTGTGAAGGCGAGCCTCGACCGCCTCGTGACCGAACTTGCGCTGCACGGGGCATGCCGGGAAATCCCGCTCCATCCGCTCGGCCTGCAAGCCGTCGAGAGCTATTTGCAGGTGCGACTGGGCGAAGGCCGCGGCGCGGCACAACTGCACCAGATGGCGCCGCTCCTTCTGGAACGGACCGGGGGCAATCCGCTGTTCATGACCAGCATCGTGAACGAGCTTTCGCAACGGGCCGGCACCGCGCCGACGCTCGCCGCGATCGGATCAATTCCGCATGACGTGCGGCGCTTCATCGACCGGCAAATCGATGAACTGAGCGAGGGCGACCGCGATCTGCTGACCGCGGCAAGCGTGATTGGCCGCGAATTCGCCACTGCGGCCGTCGCCGCCGCATTGCAGGGTGAGGTCGATGAGATCGAAGTGCATTGTGCGCGTTTGGCGCGGCAAGGCGTATTCGTCGGCAAGTCTGGGGCGACCTTGGCCACTGCGGCCCTCGCCTGGCCCGACGGCACGCGCGCAGACTCCTATTCGTTCCGGCATGATCTTTACCGTGAGCTGCTGTACGAGCGCCTGCCGGCAACGCGCCGAGCGCTGTGTCATGCCCGCGTTGGCCACCGCCTGGAAGCGGGCTGGCGCGGCGCGCTCGATTCCGTTGCGGCCGAGCTGGCGGAGCATTTCGAGCGCGCCGGCGAACCGGCGCGCGCGGTGCCCCACCATTACCGCGCGGCCACCAAGGCGCTACGGCGCAGCGCCAACGCGGAGGCCATTAGCCATCTGCGGCGAGCACTTGATGCTGTCGTGACCATCGCCGACGAGGCTGAGCGGACAAAAATCGAGGTCGAGCTGCTCGTCACCCTTGGAGCCGCCTTCATGGCGACGCGGGGCTTCGGGGCGGCAGAAGTCCTGGAGGCCTATGCCAGGGCGGAGTCGCTTTGCGACCGCCTGGGCGAGCGCGCGGATATTTTCCCGGCATTGTGGGGCCAGTGGCTGTTTCGCTGGGGGCGCAGCGAAATCGACGCCGCCTGGCGGCTGTGCGAGCGGCTGCTGGCACTTGCCGAACAGTCCGGCGATGCCGGGCTCAAGCTGCAAGCGCACCATGCCTCGTGGGCGACCTCGTTCGGACTCGGCAGACTCGACGATGTGCGTGCGCATGCCGAAGCGGGACTAGCCCTCTACGACGCCGGAATGCATCAGGCGATGGCCTCAAGCTACGGCAATCACGATGCCGCCTGCTGTGCGCGGTATTTCACCGCGATGTCGCTGGCGCTTGCCGGCGAGAACGAGCGCGCAGACCGCATGGCCGACGACGCGGTTGCCGCGGCGCGAAGACTTAACGATCCGTTCTCGCTGGCGCTCGCCCATTACTTCGCCTCGGTCACGGCGCAGATGCTCGGCGACACGACGCTCGCCGGCCAGCACGCCGAAGCGAGCCGACAGCTCGCCAACGAGCATGATCTCGTGATGCCGAAGGCGTGGAGCACCGGAATGATCGGATGGTGCACCGCCCAAAATGGCGATCCCGAGCGTGGTGCGGCTTTGCTGATGGAGGCGATCGCCGCGTTGCATGCGGCGCATTCTCGGCACTTCATGCCCTATCTGCTGGGCCTGATGGCGGAGACCCAAATGAAGCTTGGAGACATTGCGGCTTCGATGAAGGCGGTCGAGGATGGGCTCGCGCTTGCCGATGCCGGCGGCGAACGCTTTTACAGCGCCGAGCTGTATCGTCTGAAGGGCGAGCTGCTTGCTCGGACGCCTGATGGCTGCAGTGACGCAGTGAAAAAAGCGTTTCACGCGGCCATCGCGCTTGCGCGGCAGCAAGGCGCCACGGCGTTGAAGCATAAAGCCAAGGCCGGCATGCGACGCTGGTCCGAAAAGTCCGCGGCGGCGGATTCGCTTCACTGAAAAACGTCGGTGATCGACAGTGGCTTTTCCGGATTTGGATCGCTGCGATTCCACCAGCCGCCGCCGAGCGCTTGGAACAGCGCGACGGTGTCGGCGTAGCGCGCGGCCTTGGCCTGGGCGAGGCTCAGCACCGCCTGCTGATAGGTCTGCTGCGCGTTGAGCAACGCCACATAATTGACGTCGCCGAGTTCGAGGCGCTTGCGCACGATGGCGAGGCTCCGGGCGGAAGCCTGCTCGGAGGCGACCGCCTTCTGCAGCGCCACCGCATCTGTCTGAATGGCGCGCAGGCTGTCGGCGACATTCTGGAAGGCCACCCGCACCGTGCTCTTGTACTGCGCCGCAGCCTGATCGTAGGCGGCTTCGGCGGCGAGTTGCTTGTGCAGCAGCGCACCGCCATGAAACAGCGGCTGGGTGATGCTGCCGGTCGCGGCCCAGAAGCCAAAGCCCGGAGTGAACAGCTGACCGACCGAGAGCGCGGTCGAGCCGACTACGCCGGTGAGCGTGATGTTCGGCAGCCGATTGGCGACGGCGACGCCGATCTGGGCGCTCGCCGATTGCAAGTTCGCCTCGGCGGCGCGGATGTCCGGGCGCTGCTCGACCACCTTCGACGGCAGGCTGACCGGCAGATCGCGCGGCAGCCGCAGCTCGGCGAGGAAGAATTTTTGCGGCAAGCGCTCGCTCGGGAAGCCGCCGGTCAGCGCCGCCAAGAGATCGCGCGTCTGCAGCAATTGTTTTTGCAGCGGCGGCAAGGTCTGCTCGACCTGCGCCAGCGCCGCCTCCTGCATCACCACGTCGCCCTCGGCGATCTGGCCGAGCTTGAACTGCTTGCGCAACAGCTCCAGCACGTCGCTCTCGATCTTGATGATGGTCTGCGTCGCCGCGATCTGGCCGCGCAGCGAGGCCTCCTGCACTGCGGCACCGGCGAGATTCGAGATGAGCGTCAGATAGGTCGCCTCGAGCGCGAAGCGTTGCGAATCCTGCTGCGCCTGCAGCGACTCGATCGAGCGCCGCGTGCCGCCGAACACGTCCGGCGTGTAGGAAATATTCAATTGCCCGGTGAACAGATTGAAGATCGATGTGTTGCCGACATCGGACGGCTGGCCGATCTCGAATTTCTGCCGGCTGCCGGTGAAATTGGCGTCGACCGCCGGCAGCAGCGCACCGACCTGGACGTAGACGTTTTCGCGCGCCACGACGAGGGCGGCCTGCGCCGCCTGCAGGTCGGGATTGGCGGCGAGCGCCTTGTCGATCAGGGTATTCAGCGGCTTGGAATGAAACAGTGTCCACCACTGCCCGGGCAGATCGAGATCCTTGACGAAGCGCTGCGCGTTGCCGCCGGGCGTTGCCGCGCCGGTCACCGTCGGCGCCAGCGGCTCGGGCGTATAGCCGCTGACATCGGGTGCCGGCGGCGGCGCGAAATCGGGGCCGACCGCGCAGCCCGCAAGCCACATGCCGACGACGACCAGACAAAGCGCCCGCGCCGCTTCTTGAGCCCTATGGCCCATGACCTCACGCCCTGCGACTACTCAGTCGCACCCACTGCCGTCCCCGCCGGCGCCCGCCGCTCCGCCCAGCGTTCCAGGATGAAGTAAAACGTCGGGATAATGAACAGCGTCAGCACCGTTGCGGGGATAAGTCCCCCGGCGACCACGGTCGCCAGATTGCGCTGCACGTCGCTGCCGACGCCGGTGGCGAGCGCCGCCGGCAGCATGCCGACGGTTGCCACCGACGCCGTCATCAGCACCGGTCGCAGCCGTTCGCCGGCGCCCGCCAGCACCGCCTCGAACAACGGCACCCCCTGCTCGCGTACGCGATTGAGATTAGCCACCATGATGACGCCGTTCATCACTGCGACACCGAACAGCGCGATGAAGCCCACGCCCGAGGCGACGTTGAGCGTGGTGCCGGTCAGATGCAGCGCGATCAGGCCGCCGAGGGTGGCGAGCGGTACGACGCCGATGATGAGAAGCACTTGGCGCAGTGCGCCGAACTCGGCGTAGAGCAGCACCATCATGGTCGCCAATGCCAGGGCAATGATGAGCTTGAAGCGCGTCTCGGCGCGTTGCTGGCCTTCGAGCTGGCCGCCCCACTCGATGCGATATTTCGAGCGGTCGAACGGAACCTTCCGATCGATCGCTTGCGAGACATCGGCGACCACCGAAAGCGGATCGCGGTCGCGGTAATCGAGCTTCACCAACAGATAGCGATGGTTCATCTCGCGAAGGATCATGCTTTCGCCGGTCTGCAGCCGCACATCGGCGACCTGCGACAGTGGAACGAGCGCGCCGTCGCTCGATGTCAGCACCAGGCCCTTGATCGCCTCCGGACTGTTGCGGTCCGCCGCCGGAAAGCGGACCGTGATGTCGTAGTGGCGGTCGCCGAGGAACAATTGGCTGACGGCTGAGCCGCCGATGCCGGTCGAGATCAGATTGGCGACGTCGGCGATATTGATGCCGTAGCGGGCGATGGCGGCGCGATCGACCTTGATCGCGATCTGCGGCAGCGGCGTGTATTGGTCGATGGCCGCATCGCTGACACCGGGAACGCCGCTCGCCGCCGTGACGATGCCGTTGCCGATGCGGCGCAACTCGTTGAAGTCGTCGCCGAACACCTTGACGGCGAGCGCGCTGTGCGGATCGAGCACGTAGTCGAGCATGCTGTCGACGATCGGCTGGCTGTAAGCAATCTCGAAGCCCGGCAGGCGATCGAGCGCCCGCGACATGCGCTCGACCAGATCGGCCTTGGTCTCGCCGGCCGGCCAGGTGCTGTACGGCGTCAGCGTCACGGCAGTTTCCATATGCGATGGTGTCCACGGATCGGTGCCGTCGTCGTTGCGACCGGTGTGGCTGACGACCGACGACACTTCCGGAAACGAGTCGAGAACACCTCGCAGCTCGGCGACCATGTCGGTGGCCTTCTGCAAGGAGATTCCCGGTGGCAGCTCGGCATGGAGAAAGACCGAACCTTCGTCGAGGGTCGGCAGGAATTCGCGCCAGACCGTCAGCCCAAGCACGACGATGGCAGCCGCGGCACCGGCGCTCGCCAGATAAGCGATGTTCGGACGCCGGAGCGAGCCTGCCAGCGCCTCCTGATAATTGCGCTCGATCCAGGCCAGCGCGCGATTGTGGAAGATGCGGCGCGGCCGGCGATAGGCCGCATAAGCAAGTCCCGGCACCACCAACAGCGCAAACACGAGCGCGCCGAGCTGGGCGAAGCCCACCGCATAGACCATCGGATAGAACAGCTTGGCCTCGATGCGGTGGAAGGCGAACAGCGGCAAGTAGGTCGTGATGATGATGGCGGTCGAAAAGAAGATCGGCCGCGCCACCTGGCGCGCGGCATCGCGCACGTCCGTCTCGGTGAGCGTCTCGTTCGGCTTGGCTTCGCGCCGGCGCAGGATCGCTTCCGTCATCACGATGGCGCCGTCGACGATGATGCCGAAATCGATGGCGCCGAGCGAGAGCAGATTCGCCGAGATGCCGGCGTGGTACATTAGAATGAAGGCGGTCACCATGGCGAACGGCACGGTGGCACCGACGATCAGCGCGCTGCGCGGGCTGCCCAAAAACATGATCAGCACGATCAGGACGAGGCCGATGCCGGCGAACACGGTGTGCGCGACCTTGTCGATCGTGGCATCGACCAGAACGGTCCGGTCGAGATAGGGCACGATCGCGACGTCGTCGGCTTTCAGCCGCGCATTGAGCTCGGCGATTTTGGCATGCACGCCGTCGAGCACCCGCGACGGGTTCTCGTGGCGCAGCAGCAGCACGGTGCCTTCGACCACGTCGTTCTTGCCGTCCTGGCCGACGATGCCGTGGCGCTCCTGGTTCGACAGCTTGAGCATGCCGAGGTCGCGGACCAGGATTGGCGTGCCGTTGTGCTGGGTGACGACGATGCTGCCGAGATCGTCGAGCGTCTGCACGAGACCGATGCCGCGGATGATGTAGCCGAGCTCGCCGCGATTGAGCACGCTGCCGCCGGCATTGGCGTTGTTGTTGGAGATGGCGCCGGTGACGTCGCTCAGCGAAATATTGAAGCGCATCAGCTGTTGCGGGTCGAGCTCGAGCTGATACTGCGTCGTCAGCCCGCCAAAATTCGCGACATCGGCGACACCCGGCACCTGCTTCAAGGCCGGAATCACGGTCCAGCGCTGGATCTCCGACAGCTCGCGCAGATTCTTGGTCGGCGAGTTCAGCGTGTAATAGAGAATCTGCCCGGTCGGCGACGACAGCGGATCGAGGCCGGGCGAGAGGTTGGGCGGCAACGTCGCATTCTGGATGCGCTCCTCGATGCGCTGCCGCGACCAGTAGTCCTCAGTGCCGTCGCGGAAGATCAGCGTAATCAGCGACAGCCCGAACGTCGAACGCGAGCGCATCATGGTGATGTTCGGCGTGCCGTTGAGCTCGCGCTCGAGCGGAATGGTGACCTGCTGCTCGACCTCTTCGGCGGCGAGCCCGGGCGCGATGGTGATGACTTGCGACGCGGTGTCGGCGACGTCCGGATAGGCTTCGACGGCGAGCTCGGTCCAGGCATAATAGCCGTAGATCGCGGCGAAGACGCAGATCATCGCCACTACCAGGCGCTTGCGCAGGGCGTAGCTGACGAGCCAATCAATCACCGAGCAGCACTCCACCCTTGACGACGACGCGGTCGCCGGCCTTGATGCCCGCGGTCAGCACCGCCTGATCGCCCTGCTGAAAGCCGATCTCGACGGTGCGTGCCTCGAACGTCCACGGTGCGGTTTCGACGAACACCTGGTTGAGGTCGTCCTTGAGAAGAAGCGCGCTGGTCGGTACCGCCGGCATGTTGCGCGTCGGCGCTTCGAAGCTGACGGTGGCGAACATGCCCGGCCGCAGGCGGATGTCTTCATTGTCAAAGGCGATGCGCACCTTGGTGCGCCGCGTGTCGGGATCGACGACGTCGCTGACGAACAGCACCCGGCCCTTGAACGTTTCGCCGGGATAGGCGGTGAACGTCACCGCGACTGCCTGCCCTTTCGATACCAGCGCAGTGTCACTTTCCGGAACGTCGGCGGTGACCCAGATCGTCTCGAGATTGGCGATGGTCATGATCGCCGCCGTCGCATCGTTGAGAAACGCGCCCGGCGCCACTTGCAGGTCGATGATGCTGCCCGCCATCGGCGCGTTGACCGACAAGACCCGGGACGACTTGTCGGCGCGATCGGGCGACACGCCGATCGAGCGCAGCCGCGTCTCGGCGCGGGCGAATTCCGACTGCGCCTGGGCGTAGTCGCTTTGCGCCTGCTCGCGGTCCTTGATGGCGGCGCCGCCGCTCTTCTCCAGCCCGAGCTGGCGGTCGAGCGCCTGCTTGGTCAGCGTCAGCAGCGTCCGGGCTTTTTCGTCGTCGGCAAAGGCTTGCGCCAGATCGCCGGAGTCGAGCACCAGAAGCTCCTGGCCTTGCCCGACCCGTTCGCCGAGCTGCACTTTCAGGCTGACCACGCGGCCGGCGACCGGGGGCAGCACTTTGACGGTGCGGCCGGGATCGGCCTCGACCACGGCCGGCAACACAAGGTCGCGCCGAATGTCCTTGAGCGCGACCGGCGCGACGGCAAGCGCGTTACGCACCGGCGAGCCCTCGGGCACGACGATGCGGTCGCCCTCCCGCAGCACCGGCGCCGCCTTCTGCACGAGCTCGCCGCCGCGGTAATGCGACGGCGCCAGGACCACACGATAGGCGACGAGCGAGACGGCGCCGGCGATGAGGACGGCGGCAACAGTCTTGGCGTAGCGCGAGCGGCCGAGCACGGGCTCGGATGCGGCTCTGCCTTGACTATCTTCAGGCTTCGGATCGACGAGCATGCGCAACTCGTCCGTACGTTCAAATTTTTACGAAAAGCCGGACACGAACAGGGGCGTTCGCGCGATCGGCGGTGCAAATTCAGGATCGCGTCAGGCGGCGCGCGCGCCGCGGGCGATCCGGATCAAACGGTGGGAGGACCGCGGGCCTGAAAGGCCGATGTCGGCGAAGCGGCAAAGTCCGGCGCCGCGCGCACATAAACAATCGCTCCGCCCAGTATCGCCGGGATCGGCAATGGCGGCGCCACTGACGGCGCCGACGTGCTGGCCAGCTGAATGAGCGCGCAGATCGGACAATCGAAATCGGCCGCGCCTTGCGAGTGCTGGCTCTTGCTCTGGGCCTTGGCCACAGGCGCGGCGGCTTGATCGGCCGCGGCCACTTGCGTTGCGTGCGCGGGCTTCAGGCCATCGAGATGGACGTGGCCGAACGTGACGGCGAGCTGCACCGCCAGCGCAAACAGCGCCAAGCGCGCAAGCCCTCGCAAATTCGACCGAATAAAGCGCATGCCGCCGCGTTCACCCTCAGCCGGGAACCGACATCATAGCCGATCCGGCACACTTTTGTAACACTATAACGTGCCCGGGACCGCGTGTCCCCGTCAACGTTAAGACGGCGGCGAGGTCTGGATCCGCGATTCCAGCGGCTTCTCCTCGACCACCAGCATGGCGATCAGCGCCACCGTGAGCGTGGCCGCAGCGGCGAAGAACACGACCGAGAAGGTCGTGACCGAGGTGCCGGCGAGCGCGCGCTGGCCGATCGTGTCGCCCGAGGCGCCGAGCGGCACCGCGGCGAGCACGATGGCGCCGAACGCGGCGATCAGGATCGTGCCCACGAGCGTGCGGACGAAGTTCATGGTGCCGATCGCGGCGCCGAGGTGATGGATCGACACGGTGTTCTGCAGCATCACCTGAGTGAGCGGCGCCGCCGGACCGAAGCCGACACCGATCAGGAACAGGATGATCTCGAGCTGCAACGAGCTCAGGCTCGCCGCCTCGAAGCCGAGCGCGGCCATGGCGCCGATGCCGACGACGAGCAGGATGTTGGGCAAGAGCTTGTAGTGCTTGACCCGGCCGGTGAGCTGGGCGGAAAGGCCGGCGCTGGCATTGAGCGTGATCATCAGGATCATGACACTCACGCCCGACGACGTCGCCGACCAGCCGAGCACGCTTTGCAGATACATCGGCAGGAAGATGTTCAGCGCCATGATCGAGCCCCAGCCGAACGAATGCGCGGCGATCGAGAGCCGCGCGGTCGGATCGGCGAGGATCGCCAGCGGAATGAGCGGCTCCTTGGCAGTGAGCTGCCGTGCGACGAAGCCGCCGCCGAGCACCAGCGCGCAGGCCGCCAGCGCCAGGATCGGCGACGAGAACCACGGATAGCGCACGCCGCCGAGATTGAGCGCCAGCATGAACGACGAGCTTGCCGCCATCACCAGGAACGCGCCGGCGAAGTCGAGCCGGTGCGGCCGGTCGTGGCGCGGCAGCCGCCGCAGCATGGTCAGCGTCAGCACGACGGCGATGGCGCAGAGCGGCAGGCTCCACAGAAAGATCACCCACCAATAGAGGTGATCGCAGATCCAGCCGCCGAGCACCGGGCCACAGCCGCCGGCGGTGGTGAAGGCGACGGAGAAATAGGCGTAGTACTTGGCGCGATCCTTGGGCGCGGCGACGTCGCCGAGAATCATCTGCGCCGTCGCGACGAGCCCGCCGCCGCCGCAGCCCTGCACGACGCGGCCGCCGATCAACATCAGCATGCTCGACGACGACGCCGAAATCAGCGAGCCGACCATGTAGACGCCGAGCGCGATCAAGAGCGAGGCACGGCGGCCGTGGATGTCGGCGAACTTGCCGTAGAGCGGCGTCAGCGCGGTCGAAGCGATCAGGAACGCGGTGACGAGCCACGGCAGGTCGTGGACGTTGCCGAGCGCGCGGCCGATGCTCGGCAGCGAGGTCGCCAGGATCGATTGATCGATCGAGCCGAGAAACACCGGTAGCATCATGCTGGTGACGATGATGCGCTTCTCGCGGTGCGTCAGCGGCTCCGGTTCGGCATGAGCGACGTGGTGCTCGCTGACTTTGGCGTCCATGAACGCTTCATCCGCTGCGCGTCTTTAGTGACGCAGCGCTCCCGGCCGTTCGGCTTTTGCCCTTGTGATACCGGCAAATTCCGCCGTTGTCATTTACAGCCTGGCGCATAGCAGGCCTGCCGGGCGCCAGGCTGGTCCCCACCGGGTTAAATCGTCAACGCACCTTCAGCTTCAGCAGCGCGTCGGCGGTGCCGTGGGTGAACTTCGCCATGTCGGCCGGCGCGAGCCAGATCTTGTTGAGGAATTCACGACCCATCATGTGCGTCGAATATGGATAATCGATCGAGAACATGACGCGGTCGATGCCGAAGGTGTTGAGCGCTGCGTATAGCGGCGGCTCGTTGAAAATGCCGCTGGTCGTGATCCAGACCTGGTCGAGCACGGTCTGCGGCACCGAGCGCTTCAGATGCTCGATGTCAGCGGAGAACACCTGGGAAGCGCGGTCGAGCATCATCGGCAGCATTTCGCCCATGTGGCCGATGATGAGTTTCAGCTTGCGATGCTTGTCGAGACAGCCCGACACCACCATGCGCAGCACGTGGACGGCGACTTCCGAGTGCCAGCCCCAGCCGGCGGTCTCGAGCACGCGGCCAGCACCCTCGGGCAGGTTCGAGAAATAGGCCTCGCGCACCGGCGCAGGCGGAATGTGCGGATGGATGTAGATCGGAACGTCGAGCGCGGCGGCCGCGGCCAGAATGCCGTCGTAGCTCGGGTCGTCGAGGAATTTGCCCTCGGTCGTGCCGTTGACCATGGCGCCGACGAAGCCGAGCTCCTTGACGGCGCGCGTAAGCTCCTTCACCGCCGCATCGGGCGCCTGCATCGGCAGCGAGGCAAAGCCGGCGAAGCGGTCGGGATGTTTGGCGCAGGCCGCGGCGAGATGGTCGTTGATTTCGCGCGCCATGGCGATGCCGTCGGGACCGGGCACGAGGTCGGGACCGGGGCCTGAGTTCGACAGCACCTCGACGTCGATGCCGGCCTCGTCCATGGATTTCAGCCGCTGCTCGCCGAGATCGGGCAGCAGCGCCAGCGGATTGCCGACGTCCTTGCGCGGTGCCCTCGGCTTATAGCCGCGGCGGGCAATGGTATCCTTGGGGACGCGGGCGGAAACCGCGGGGACCGCGAAGTGCTCTTCCAGAATGACCGTACGCATGGGCGCTGCTCTCCTTGTGGCGGAGCGCGTTGTTGCATCGTTATGGGCCGCCAGCAAGCGGGTTACGACAAGCGAGGAATCCGATTGGCGTCGCTCCGCCCGGCGGCCGTGGCGCATGCAGGCCGCATGGGGTTCCGTCACTGCATTACTGGCTTCGCCAAGTCTGAGCGTACTCTTGCCTACGCAGCGTCATGCAGACGTGGCTAACGAGGTCTTTGCCGAATTGCCGCATCTTGCCGGCAATATCACCCACGAAGCGCACACTGCCGTCCTTATGCGCGAACACGGCATCAGGCAAATTTGCACGCGCGATACCGACTTTCACCGGTTTCCGTTTCTTGAAGTTGTCGATCCGTTGCGTCTGTAGCGCACCTTGCCCCGCCATTCGCGTCTGCTACCATAATGTGCGACTGCCGACGGCGCTGTGCGCGCACCGGCAAGCATCCGGAATGCGCTTCCGGAACGGTCTCCTCGCCAAACATTTATCCGCCGGCTCGCGCGGCAGCGCCGCGCTGCCGCCTTTCATTGAAGGACTCCCATGAAGATCAGCGCGCGCAACCAGATCAAGGGCAAGATCGTCGACGTCAAGAAAGGCGCAACCACGGCCCATGTCCGCGTCGAGGTGAGGTCCGGCCTGGTCATTACCTCTTCCATCACCAACGAAGCGGTCGATGAGCTTGGCCTTAAGGTCGGCGCCGCGGCCATCGCCGTCATCAAAGCGTCCGACGTGATGATCGCGATCAACTAGGGCGGCGCCATGCGATCGATAATTTTCGTGTTGGCCGCCTGGGCGATTGCGGCGCCGGCGCTCGCCCAAGCGCCGCGGCAGGAGCCGGTCGGCTGCGACAAGTTCAAATGGCCGATCGAAAAGGAGCGCCTGACGCTCACCGGCACCGACCTGCCGAGCATCAATTCGGGCCAACAGGTGGCGCTGCCCACTCCGTTCGGCGCCATCCTCGCGCTGAAGCCCTTCGCCGAGGCCAAGCTGCCGACGCCGCCCGAGCGCACGCCGAAGTCGCCCGACAGCTTCGCCGGCTTCTTCCAGGTGCCGGCACCGAAAACAGCGGGCACCTACAAGATCGCGTTGTCGGCGGAAGGCTGGATCGACGTCTTCCAGGACGGCCATGTGGTGAAATCGACCGCGTTCTCCGGAGCGCTCGGCTGCGAAGGGGTGCGCAAGAGCGTGAAGTTCGAGCTTGTGGCGGCGCCGTTCATCGTCGAGCTCAGCGGCGTTGCCGCAAGCAGCATCAAGCTCGCCATCGCGGCGGAGTGAATTCGCCGGTACGAACGGTCGCCTTGCGCCCAAACGAGGCGACCCCTTCCCGCCTGCCGCGCCGAAGCGACAAATGCCACCAAGCCTTAAGGGAACTTCGACCGAATAATGGCGTTTGAGATAGCGGCGGGCTATCTCTTGAGCAAAGCCGAGACGGCCAAGGGTCCTTAAGTCCAGCGCGGGCGCGTCCCTCGTCAAGAAGGGTCGCCAGGGTTTGTGGAATGAGCATTAAACAAGCGGCGGGAACAAAGGTTTTGGCGGCGTTCCCGCTGGGCGGTCCCGCCGCATTGGACCCGCCGCCGGAGTTCCTGGAAAAGCTGCCGCTCGCCATCTATGCGTGCGACGCCGACGGCCGGGTGCTCTGGTTCAACAGCCGCGCCGCCGAGCTTTGGGGGCGGGCGCCGCGCATCGGCGACGATGCCGAACGGTACTGCGGCTCCTACGCGGCGTTTTTCGACGGCCGCCAGATCTCGCCCGACGAAACCCCGATGGCATACGCGCTGCGGACCGGAACGCCGGTGCGCGACGCCGAAGGCTTGGTCAAACGACCGGACGGCTCGGCCATCTGGGCAACCGTCCACGTCGAGCCGGTCAAGGACGAACAAGGCCGCGTGCTGGGCGCCATCAATTGCTTCCACGAGACCACGGCGACACACGATGCACGCACCGCGCTGGCACGACGCACCGAAGAGCAGACCGCGCTCCATGAATTTACCGAGCGGTTGCAGCAGGCCGCCTCGGTGAACGAGGTCTGCGACCTCGCGGTCGCCGCGATTCTAAGAGCGCTGTGCTGCCAGCGCGCCTCGGTCCTGCTGTTCGATACCGCAGACGTGATGCGCTTCGTCGCGCATCACGGCCTGTCGGAGAGCTATCGCCGCGCCGTCGACGGTCACTCGCCGTGGACGCGCGCCTCCCGCGAGCCGGAGCCCATCTACTTCAACGACATCGAACGAACCGATCTCGCCACAGACCTCGTCCGCATCGTCAAAAAAGAAGGCATCGGGGCGCTCGCCTTCATCCCGCTTCAGGGCGACAGCGGCGTCATCGGCAAGTTCATGGCCTATTACGACGCGCCGCACGTCTTCAGCGCGGACGAGACCGAGATCGCGCTGACGATTGCGCGGCAGCTTGCCTTCAGCCTGGACCGGCACCGCGCGCAGCGCGCGGCGCAGCACTTCGCCGCCATCGTGGAGTCGTCCGACGACGCCATCATCAGCAAAGATCTCGACGGTATGATCCTGACCTGGAATCGGGCTGCCCATCGGCTGTTCGGCTATACGGCCGAAGAGGCGGTCGGCAAGCCGGTGACCATGCTCATCCCGCCGGACCGACTCGACGAGGAACCCGGCATCCTGTCGCGGGTCCGGCGCGGCGAGCCTATCGACCACTACGAGACCGTGCGCCGGCGCAAGGACGGCAGCCTGCTCGATATATCACTGACGGTGTCGCCGATACGCGACGGCAGCGGACGCATCGTCGGCGCCTCGAAAATCGCGCGCGACATCAGCGAGCGCAAAAAGGCCGAAGCCGAGCTGCGCGCGAACGAGCAGCGCTTGCGCGACATCTTCGCCGCCATCCCGGCGGCGATCTATATGACCGACGCCGACGGCAAGATCACCTTCTACAACGACGCCGCGGTCGAGCTTGCCGGCAGAACGCCACAGCTCGGCAGCGACGAATGGTGCGTCACCTGGAAGCTCTACCGACCGGACGGCACGCCGTTGCCGCACGAGCTGTGCCCGATGGCGGTGGCGTTGCGCGAAGGCCGGGCGATCCGCAATGCCGAGGCGATTGCCGAGCGTCCGGACGGCACCCGGGTTCCGTTCATTCCTTATCCGACGCCGATCCGCGACGCTTACGGCCAAGTGGTCGGCGCCATCAACATGCTGGTCGACATCAGCGAGCGGCGGCAGGCCGAGACGCAGCAGCGGGTGCTGCTTCAGGAGCTCAATCACCGCGTCAAGAACAACATGCAGATGCTGCAGTCGCTGCTGCAGTCGTCGATGCGCAGGACGCCCAGCGCCGAGGCGCGGGCGGTGCTGGCCGAAGCGAGCGGCCGCATCACCGCCATGGCGGCAGCGCAGCGTGTGCTCTACGACACGCCGAATGCCTCGCGCTTTCAAATCGCGGATTTCCTCAACGCCGTGTGCCAGACCGCGCAGCAGACGCTGCCCGCGAGCGTCAAGATCGTCGCGGCCCCCGCCCGGGGCGAGCTCGCCAACGAGGTCGCCATGCCGCTGGCGCTGATCTTGAACGAGCTCATCACCAACGCGGTCAAGCACGGCGTGAAGGCGCGCGGCGAAGGCGAGGTCCGCGTCGGATTGGTGAAAGACGCCGGCTCGTTTGTTCTTTACGTCGAAGATGACGGTCCGGGCTTTGAACTCGCCGCGGTGCGGCAGCGCGCGTCCGGCCTGAAATTGGTCGAGGGCCTCGCCCGGCAATTGCGCGGCACCTTCGAAGTGACAACGACTCCCGCCACCCGCTGCAACCTGCGCTTCTCCTAAGAGACAATCGCGTGAAAACGAAACAAGCCGCCGCGCCGGCATTGCAACCGCTTCAAGCGTCGCGCAGCCCGGCGCGGCGGTGGCCGCCGGTACTCGCTCCGAATGCCGGCGCCGGCGCCGCGGCCGGGAGATCGCCCGCAGAACGCATTCTGATCATCGAGGACGATTTTCTGGTGGCGAACGAGATAGAGGTCGCGCTGAGCGATGCCGGTTTTGTCATCGCTGGCGTCGCGGCCTCCGGCGAGGAAGCGATCGCGATCGCCGCCAGGCAAAAGCCGGATTTGGCCGTGATGGACGTTCGGCTCGCCGGCGACCGCGACGGCGTCGACACGGCGCTGGAATTGCTGCGTAGCCACGGCGTCCGCTGCATTTTCGCGACCGCGCATGCGGACTCGGAGACCCGGACCCGCGCGCAAGCCGCCGCTCCGCTCGGCTGGCTGCAAAAGCCCTACACCATGGCCTCGCTCGTGCTCCAGGTCCGTGACGCACTCGGCAAGCTGCGCGGCCAAGATCGCTGAGCGGCGTGGCGTGACGGCGGCGCTTTCCCATCGCGCCGCGGTGCACTATGGTCCGCGACCTCACGCGCTTGCGGATTTTTGAGTCGTGCAGATCAATCGCCGTACATTGTTCGAAGGCGCCACGCTGCAGATCGCCGCGTTTGCGGCGCGCCCGATGTCGGATGCCTGCGGCGACGTCGAGCGGCAAGCCTCCCATGTCGTGGTGCTGCCGCTAAGCGGCTTATTCGCGCGCCACGATACGCCTTCCGGGCACGTGGTCGGCACGCCGAGCCATGCGGTGCTGATCGCCGCCGACACGCCGTATCGCTTGAGTTTTCCAGGCGCCGTCGGCGACCGCGCACTGCTTTTGCGCTTTGGCGATGAGGTGGCGCTCGACCGGCGCCACGACAGCGAGGATAGGCCTTCGCACGGGCTATTGCCGGCCGGCGCCATGATGCTCCGCAATCTCTTATGGACACGACTTGTCGGCGCCGAGGCCGATACTTTCGAAGCCGAGGCGCTCGGTCTCGACCTTCTCGATATTTCGCTCGCCGCGATGCGCACCGGCCGCACGCCCATGCGGCGCTCGGCGCAATACCGCCGTCTGCGCGCCATCGCCCGCATCAAGGAAGCCGTGGCGCTGGCGCCGGCCGATACCTGGAGCGTCGCCAAGCTTGCGAAGATCGCGAACCTGTCGCCGTTTCATCTGTGCCATGTGTTTCGCGAAACGGTCGGCGCATCGATCTACGACTATGTGCTGCAGGAGCGCCTCGCCCAGACGCTCCATGCCGTTGTCGACGGCGGCGACCTCACCGCGATCGCGCTCGACGCGGGCTTTACCAGCCACAGCCACTTTACGGCGCATTTCCGCAAGTTCTTCGGCTGCACGCCGACGGCGTTGCGGCGGATCGCAACGGCGGCCCACGTCGCGCAAATGCGCAAGATCGTGACAGCGCGCCGGCGCGCTCTCTCTTAACTTTCGCCTCCGCACCGACAGAGGCTTCATGGACATCGCGACCTTTCACGCAAGCCGGCGTTTCGCCGACGTCAAATCCGGGCGCATCGCCTATGTCGAAGAGGGCACCGGCCCGGCGGCGCTGTTCGTCCATGGCGTGCCGCTCAACGGCTATCACTGGCGTCACGTCATCGAGAAGGTCCGGCACCGCCGGCGCTGCATCGCCATCGACCTGATGGGCCTCGGCTATAGCGAAATCGCGCCGGCCCAGGACGTGTCGTTCGCGGCTCAAGCGCGCATGATCGCCGAGGTCGTCGACGCGCTTGGCATCGATACGATCGATCTCGTCGGCAACGACAGCGGCGGCGCCGTCGCGCAGATTTTCGCCGCGAACAATCCGGAGCGGCTCCGCTCGCTCGTCCTGACCAATTGCGACGTGCACGACGGCTGGCCGCCGCCGCAGGTGCTGCCGCTCATGGAACGCGCGCGCAACGGCACGCTCGCCGCCGTGTTTCAGCCGCTGCTCGACCATCCCGATCTGGCGCGCGCACGTTTCGCCAGGGGCGAGTCGGTGCCGATGTTCCGCAGCTTTTCCGATCCGAGCGTGCTCACCGACGCGATCATCTGGCTCTATCTTCAGCCGCTGCTATCGTCGCCGCGGCGCATCGCGGCGTTCGAACGCTACTGGCTCGCCTTCGACAACGCCCAGACCGTCGCCATTCACGAAAGCCTCAAGCGGCTCAAGGTCCCCACCTTGATCGTGTGGGGCCTCGCCGACATCTTCTTCGACGTCAAATGGGCCTATTGGCTGAGAGACACCATTCCGGGCGCCGAACGCGTGATCGAGGTCCCGGACGGGCGACTATTCTTTCCGGAGGATCGCGCCGCTTCCTTGATCGAGCCGCTGCTCGGCTTCTGGAGCTAGCGACACCGGCTCGTCTTCGGAAGCTTTCGCAACGCCGCAGGCGGGAAACGCCGTGCAGGGCAGCAGCAGGCGCCACAGGCCGTGCAGGTCGGAACCCGGTGTGCAAGGGCGCCCGGCCATGATGCCTACTGCGTGAGCGTGTTGGCGACCTTGAAGCTCGCCTGCGTGTTCTTCTTGATATCGTCGAGCGTCACGTCGGGCGCAAGCTCGACCAGAGTAAGCCCGCCGCCGGTTTTATCGACGGTGAAGACGCCGAGATCGGTGATCACCATGTCGACGACGCCGGCGCCGGTGAGCGGCAGGTTGCACTTCGCCAACAGCTTGGACTCGCCCTTGGCCGAATGCTCCATGACGACGACGACCTTCTTGACGCCGCCGACCAGATCCATGGCGCCGCCCATGCCCTTCACCAGCTTGCCGGGGATCATCCAGTTGGCGATGTCG
>Ga0335081_10000768_pt1 | contig 52508 bp, 45 predicted proteins | sample Lox_Sample_35_FD_206713 | JGI IMG/M metagenome (GOLD analysis project Ga0335081, IMG submission 206713) | Soil microbial communities from Loxahatchee National Wildlife Refuge, Florida, United States - Lox_Sample_3.5 | ecosystem: Environmental > Terrestrial > Soil > Wetlands | place: USA... | reverse complement strand
CGACGCCGACGAACATCTCGACAAAGTCGGATCCAGAGACCGAGAAGAATGGCACCCCCGCTTCGCCCGCGATCGCGCGCGCAAGCAGGGTCTTTCCGGTTCCGGGCGGGCCGGCCAGCAAAATCCCGGTTGGCAGCTTGCCGCCCAGCTCTTCGAATTGTTTCGGCTCGCGGAGGAACTGAACGACCTCTTCGAGCTCGGTGCGGGCCTCATCGATGCCGGCCACTTCGGCGAAGGTGACCCGCTTTGCCGAGCCGCCCAAATTCTTCATGCGCGTGCGAACGAAATCCGCAGCGATGCCGCCGCCGCCGCGTGCCCCGGCGGCGGTGGCGAAATAAGCAATGACCATGATGGCGGCGAGCGCGAGGAGGGCGTTCACCACGAAGCGGGCGATAAAGCTTGCGAGACGACTGTCGCTATCCGGCTCTGCCGCGAGTTTGACGCCGTCGGCCATAAGCCGTGTCACGGCACCCGGATCCTGCGGCAGGTAAGCCCGGAAAGCGCGGCCGTCCACGGTTTCGCCGTAAGCCAGGTTGCCGCGAAGCGTAACGGCGCGGATGTCCTTCGCTGCAGCGTGCGCCAAGAGGTCCGAATAGGAGAACTCGACCGGGTCAGGCCCCAGAGAGCGGGTGGCGGACGTAGGTTCGGCGCGCACGCCGGAAGCGGCGAGAAGCGCCAGGACGAAGACGATGAGCCGGAAACCAAGCATGGCCCATCGTCGCGCCGGGCACCCTCTTCCGGGATTGAGCTAGGTCAAGAGTAGGTGTTTATCCCTATGAAGATCTTCCGTTCGGCTCTGAATCGAGCCGATCAATTCCTGGCGACGCGGATGCCGGTCATGTGCCGCGGCCCGCATTGGCCGAACAGAAGGGTGAGATCCGCGCGATCGCCAGTGATCTGTCCCTTCACGATCCAGCCCAGCCAATAGGCCTCGACCGACCCGTCGGGGTGGACGGTGCCGGTTACCGGGGAGGCGGCATGCCCGGTCGCATTCTCCACCACATTGCCGGGAAAGAAGCGCGCGAGGCTGCCGGAAATCTGTCCATCCTTCACGTCGGCGCGAAGCCGCAGCGCCGGGCACAGATCTTCGTTGCTGTCGGGAATGGGATAGACCGACGGAAAGTCGACGATCCAGGTGCCGTCATAGGGGCTTGCCGCGAAAGCGGGACCTCCGCTCCATCCGGAACCGAGGGCGAGCCCAAGGGCGAGGGAAACGACGCAGAGGGACTTGGGCATCATCGGCCGGCTACTCCATGGCATCGCTGGCGCTCGGCGAGAACGCGAGATAGCGCTGACTCCCGTCGCGATTTATGAGCAGGAGCACGGTGTGCGATCGGTTGACGGCGGCATCGCGCAGCAGCGCGGCCGCCCTCTGTGCCGAGGTGACGGCATGGCGGTCGATCTCTTCGATCACGTCGCCGCGATCGAGGCCGGCACTGGCAAAGGGACTGTCCCCCCTGATCTCAAGCACAACGATCCCGGCAACGTTGGCGGCGAGGCCAAGTTCGCGGCGCACCGCGTCATCGACCATGGTGAAGCGCATGCCCAGCAGGTCGCTTACGCCGTCTTCATCGCGGTGCGTGGCTGTGCGCGCAGTCGACGTTTTGGGTATCTCGCTTATGACGGGCGAAACCGTCATGCGCCGGCCGTCGCGCCAGAGCGTTATCTTCGCCTTGTGACCGATCGGCGCCTTGGCGACCGCGAGCGCAAGTTCGCGGGACTTTGTCGTCCGGAGATCATCGAAGCCGATGACGATATCGCCTTGCCGCAGCCCGGCCCGGTCGGCGGGGCCACCCGGCGTCACTTCGCTGACAAGCGCGCCGCCGCCATCGGTAAAGCCAAAGCCGCGCGCGATTTCAGGCGTAACTTCCTGCGTGCTGATGCCAAGCCACCCGCGAACGATCTTTCCTCTGGCGCGAAGCTGCTCGATGATCGGGCGCGCGTCGTTCGAAGGGATTGCAAACCCGATTCCCACCGAGCCGCCGCTTGGGGTGTAGATCGCGGTATTGATGCCGATCACTTCGCCTGCCCCGTTGAATGTGGGGCCCCCGGAATTGCCTCGGTTGAGCGGCGCATCGATCTGCAGGAAGTTGTCGTAGGGGCCAGCGTGAATGTCGCGCCCGCGCGCCGAGAGGATGCCTGCGCTCACTGTGCCGCCGAGACCGAACGGGCTGCCGACCGCGAGCACCCAGTCGCCCACCATGACGGCGTCGCTGTCGCCCCATACCACCGTCGGCAAGGGCCGCGGTGTCCTGATCCTGAGCAGCGCGAGGTCGCTCAGCTCATCGCTGCCGACGATCTCGGCCGGATAGCGGCTGTTGTCCTGGAGCACCACGGTGATGTCGCGCGCGCCCGCGATCACGTGTGTGCTCGAAACGATGAGCCCGGTGGGGTCGATGATGAAGCCCGAGCCTTGCGCGGTAACGCGGGATCCCGAGCCCTCGTCACCAAAGGGTTCGAAAAACCGCCGCAACAGCTCGTCAAACGGCGATTGCCCGGGTTGGGCGCGATTGCCCGAGCCACCCGCTGCATCCTGGTCCTGGTCCATCACATCCTGCTCCGAGCGGACCACGGTGATATTCACCACCGTCGGAAGCGCCTGCTGTACGACGGCGGCGAAGCTGGGCATCACGCTTCGGCCGCCATGGCTCGGCGGCTCGGCGGCCGCGGGCAAGCCCGCAAGGGCGGCGAGCAAGATCAGTGCCGGCAGGGATGAAGTGCCAGTGAACAGTCGGGCGAAAGCACGGCTCAGCGGTATCAGCATCGCGAAACTATCGGCGCCGCATCCGTACGCGGCGTTGATCTACGTCAAGGCGCAAGCGGGCTGACACTCCGATCCTCGCCGAGAGGAGCGAGGGAGCCGAAAGATGAGTGATGATCGCGTATTGCAGCAGCGTGTCATGGACGAGTTGGCGTTCGATCCGACGGTCGACGCGGCCCATATCGGGGTGACCGCCCGCGATGGCATCATCACCCTGACCGGACACGCCAAGAGCTACGCCGAGAAGTTCGCGTCCGAGCGCGCGGCTCGGCGCGTCAAGGGCGTGAAGGCTGTGGCGCAGGAAATCGACGTCCGTCTGCCGTCGGATAAGAAAACGGCCGATGACGAGATCGCCGCGCGCGCCATCAAGATCCTCGATTGGGACGTGGTGATGCCGCCCGGCTCTATTCGCGTGAAGGTCGAGAATGGCGTCGTGACGCTCGCGGGCGAAGTCGATTGGGGCTACCAGCGAAGCCAGGCGGAGCACGACGTTCACCGTCTGTCCGGCGTCAGCCTGATTGTCAATCAGATCCGCGTGCGGCCGCAGGCGCAACCGGCGGACGTGAAGGCCACAATCGCCGCGGCGTTCGAGCGCACGGCCGAGCATGAGGCGTCGGCCATCACGGTTGATGTCCGTGATGGCGTCGTGCACCTTAGTGGTAAGGTGCAGAGCTGGGTTGAGCGTGAGGAAGCATTGCGCGCCGCCTGGTCGGTGCCCGGTGTCACTGGCGTTGAGGATCACCTCCTCATCGCGCGCCCATGATGGAGGAACTGGCCATGGCACAGAACAGCGAAGCGCCGGTCGAGCTCAACATCAGCCCTGAGACGGTCGGCTTCATCATCGTCAAGGCGCGCGAGTATGATGCGAAGGTCGAGCCGGACGATCCCGAATCAGGGTCTAATCCGGCCGACGATCTCGAAACCGACGTGCTCGAGGATTTTCCGGACGATCCCACGCTCGAGGAGCTAAGCGCGGCAATCGACTCCCTGAACGACGATGAGACCATTGATCTCATCGCTCTCGCCTGGGTCGGTCGTGGCGATTTCGGCAAGGAGGAGTGGGGCGAAGCCCGGCGATTGGCAAAGGAGCGGCACCGGCCGCACTCTTCCGCCTATCTCGTCGGCATGCCGACCCTCGGAGACTACCTCGAAGAGGGGCTGGCTGTGCTTGGCTATCCGGTGAGCGAGTTGGGAGCGGAGCACCTCTGAACTAGAATAGGGTCGCCCGGAGCCACGGACGACCCCTATGCCAGAACAAGACCGCGCCGCCCGCTACCGCAGCAATCTCCAGGGCGAGATGGACAGCGCCGCGCTTTATCGCGCGCTGGCCGAGAGCGAGACGAGCCCGCAAATGGCCGAGGTCTATCGCCGCCTTGCCGCGATCGAGGAAAAGCATGCCGCGCTGTGGCGCGAGCAGCTCACGGCGCTCGGAGACGGCGCTGGTACGTACAGTGAGAGCCTCCGGACCCGCCTGCTCGCGTGGCTGGCGCGGCGCTTCGGCGCGGCGCTGGTGCTGCCAATGGTCGCGGCAATGGAGCGCGCCGATCAGGGCATGTACGACAACCAGCCCGAGGCGCGGGCTGGCGGGCTGCCGGCGATGGAGCGCTCGCATTCGCGCATCCTCGCCGCTGCCACGCGGCCGATCAAAGGCGGGCTCTCGGGCAGCGCGCTCGCGCAGATCGAAGGCCGGCATCGCACCGGCGGCAACGCCCTGCGCGCTGCCGTCCTCGGCGCCAATGACGGGCTCGTTTCGAACTTGAGTCTCGTCATGGGCGTTGCCGGCGCGGAATTCTCGCCGCGCACCGTCTTGGTGACGGGCCTTGCCGGCCTCCTCGCTGGCGCCTGCTCGATGGCGATGGGCGAGTGGCTCTCGGTTACGAGCGCGCGCGAGCTTTACGGGCAGCAGATTGAGACCGAACAGGCCGAGCTCACCGAGATCCCGGAGGAGGAGCAGGAGGAGCTCGAGCTGATCTACCAGGCGAAGGGCCTACCAGCGGACAAGGCGAAGGAGCTCGCAGCGCGCATCATCGCGAACCCTGAGACTGCTCTCGACACGTTGGTGCGCGAGGAGCTCGGCATCGATCCCGACGATCTCGGCGGCTCGCCTTGGACCGCGGGCGGTACATCGTTTCTGCTCTTCGCGCTCGGCGCCGTCTTCCCGGTCGCGCCGTTCTTCTTTCTTACCGGCAGCGCCGCGATCGCATCGAGCCTCATCGTGAGCGCGCTGGCGATGTTCGCGATCGGCGCCGGCACCACGCTCTTCACCGGCCGCGGTATGCTGTTCTCGGGCGTGCGCCAGGTCGCGATCGGGCTTGGCGCCGCGGCTGTGACGTTCGGGCTTGGCCGGCTGATCGGCGTCAGTATCGGCGGCTGAACCGCCGCGTCACGTCTCGTAGCTGCGATAGAGCGTATATGCCGCGACCAAGAGGATCACGCTTGCGAAGATCCGGGTGAGCATGCCCCGCTCACGTGCCAGGACGACTGCGGATCGCATGCCGACGAAGCCGCCCACCACGCCGCCCGCGATAAAGAAAGCGGAAATCGGCCAGTTCACAAGCCCGGACCAGGCGTAATTGAGCGCCGTGATGATGCCGAAGCTGCCGACCGAGAACAGCGAGGAACCGATCGCGTTGATGATGGGTATGCCGCTCGCAAGCATTAATGCCGGCACGATCAGAAAACCTCCGCCGATGCCGAAGAAACCTGAAAGCGCCCCGGTGAGGAAGCCGATGGTCGCGAGTTTCATGACGATCGGCCCGCTGAGGCGTACGTCCGGATCGCCCGCGCGCGACTCATGCCGGAACATCGCCGCCGCAACCGCCACCATAAGGACCGCGAACAGCACGAGCAGCTTCTGACCCGCCATCGCCTTGCCGAGGGTCGAGCCCAGGAATGCGCCGAGCGCGCCCGCACCGGCGAAAACCGCGGCGATCGACCATTTCACTGTGCCGGCGCGGGCATGATGCGCGAGGTTGGCGAACGCGTTGACGCTCACCGCGAGCGCGCTTGTGCCGATGGCGAGATGTGCGTCGGTGATGCCAACGACATAGAGAAGCGCCGGAACCGCGAGAATAGACCCGCCGCCGCCGATAAGGCCCAAGGAGAAGCCGACAACGGCGCCCGAGAGGGTGGCAAGCGTGGACTGCATCGTGGCGCGTCCGCTCAGGCCTGCTTGAGCCGCCGGGCCTCACGCGACTGAAAGCCGGCGAACCCCGCCATGCCGGCGACCATCGCCGCCACGAACAGATACGACAGGGGATTGCCCAACCCCAGCGACGCGAGCGCGGGGCCGGGGCAATAGCCGACGAGGCCCCAGCCGATCCCGAACAGAACCGCACCGATCGCCAAGCGGCGATCGATCCGGCCTTGCGCGGGTTGCGGGAAGGCTGGCACGCACAGCGGCTTTCTCAGCCGGCGCGCGAGGCCATAGCCAATGGCGGCAGCCGGGATGGCCCCCAGCATCACGAAGGCGAGGCTCGGATCCCAGTCGCCCGCGAGGTCAAGAAATCCGAGCACCTTCGCGGGATTGATCATTTGCGAGACCGTCAGCCCCAACCCGAACACGAAGCCCGCGACAAGTGCTGTGAGGATGCGTGCCATGAGGATCAGGCTCCGATGAGATGCCGTGCGATAAAGACGGTGGCGAAGCCGCTCGCCATGAAGAGGAGCGTCGCGGCAATGGACCGGGGTGACAGCCGTGCCATGCCGCAGACGCCGTGTCCGCTGGTGCAGCCGCCACCAAGCCGTGTTCCAAACCCGACGAGAAGCCCGCCCGCGATGACGATGGGCGCCGAGGCGGTGAGTGCGATGGCCGGGAGCGAGCCCCCGGCGAGCCGGTAGACGATCGGCGCCAAAACGAGCCCGGCGAGAAACGCCATTCGCCAAGCGCTCTCGCCAGGCTGCGGCCGCATCAGGTTGCCCAGGATCCCGCTGATGCCGGCGATGCGGGCCTGGCTCAGCCAGAGCAGCGAAGCGGCGAGGCCGATGAGGGCGCCGCCGATGAGTGCCGAGACGGGCGTGAAATGGTCCATGCTCTTATCTCCTCAGCGTCTGCTCTTGGCGTCGGGAGCGCAGAAAAGCCGGTACAGCTCGGCAAGGATCGAGTGCACCCGGTCGGATCCTATCCGGTAGTAGATGACGGTGCCTTCGCGCCGGGTCGCCACGAGCCGTTCCTCGCGCAGCAGCGCGAGATGACGCGACAAATTCGACTGGGTAAGCCCGAGGCGGGTCACGAGCTCGCCCACCGACCGCTCGCGCTCGATCAGGCTGCACAAAATCAAGAGGCGATGCCGGCTCGCGAGCGCGGCAAGAAAGGCCTCGGCCTCGGCCGCGCGCTTCTTGAGCGCCGCGGGGTTCAGGTCTTTGAGCGCCATATTCATCATACATGAGTGATATATGATGAAAGATCCGTTCGATCAAGTGGGGTGAAGGGGAAGAGAACAAGGATCTGGCGGAGGCCGCGGCTCCCACGCGGCCTCCGCGCTGTTTTCAGCGCTTGATCACCACCTTCAGCGCCTGGTTCGTCGCGGCATGGCCGAAGGTCTCATAGGCATCGAGCATCTGGTCGAACCGGAAGCGATGGGTGATCAGCTTCGTGGGGTCGATCCTTCCTCCCTGCACCGTCTTCAGCAGCATCGGCGTCGTTACGGTATCAACGAGCCGCGTGGTGATCGTGATGTTTTGCGACCACAGGCGCTCCAGGTGCAGATCGACCTTGGCGCCGTGCACGCCGACATTGGCGATGGTGCCGCCCGGGGCGACGATGTTCTCGCAAGTGATGAACGACGCGGGCACGCCGACCGCCTCGATGGCGGTGTCGACGCCGCGCCCGCCCGTCAACTTCAGCACGGCCTCGGCCGCGTTTCCGGTCGCCGCGACTGTCTTGGTGGCGCCGAAGCGCCCAGCCGCGCGGAGCCGGTTCTCGTCGGGATCGACCATGATGATCTCGGCCGGGGCATAGAACTGTGCCGTCAGGAGCGCGGCGAGACCGATCGGCCCCGCTCCGACGATCGCGACGGTACTGCCGGGCTCGACCTTGCCGTTGAGGACGCCGCACTCGAAGCCGGTCGGCAGGATGTCGCTCAACATCACCACCGCTTCCTCTGCGAGCCCGTCCGGGACCCGATAGAGGCTCGTATCCGCATGCGGAATTCGCACATATTCGGCCTGCGTCCCGTCGATGGCGTTGCCCAGGATCCAGCCGCCGGTCGTGCAGTGGGAATACATTCCACGGCGGCAATATTCGCATCGCCCGCAAGCCGAGATGCAGGAGACAAGGACGTGGTCGCCCGGACGGAAGACCGTAACGCCGGTTCCGACCTCCTCGATCACTCCGACCGCTTCGTGTCCAAGGATTCGGCCGGGCGCGCAGGTCGGCACGTCGCCTTTCAATATGTGAAGGTCGGTGCCGCAGATCGTCGTCGTCGAGACTTTGACGATGGCGTCGGTGGCAGCTTCGAGTTCCGGCATAGGGCGCTCGACGAGCGCCTTTTTGCCGGGTGCCTGATAGACGAGTGCTTTCAACGGACTCTCCCTTTATTCGAAACCTGGTCCCATCAGCCCGGTGGCGAAAAAGACCACGCAAATGGTGGCGCGTCCGCGTCGGGGCGGCCTTGATCTGGCTCAGTAGAACCGACGGAGAACCCGCAACCCACTGGCGGCAAGCCGAAAGCGGCGCACGCCATTGCACCGCCGGCTGGCCCGATAAGGGCGCTCTTTGACACACATCAAGGCGGGAGCGCGCGAAACCGGTGACCCTTCGCACGAGAGTTGGACGTCACAGATGAATGATCGTGCCGAGACAGTGATCCGCGGTCTGCAGCCATCGGAGACCGCTCCCAGCGCCGCGCAGCGCCGGCATTTCCATTGGCTCCCATGGACTGTCGCGGCCGTCGTCGCGGTTGCGCTCGCCGCCCTTGCCTGGGCGCATTTTGCGCGCGGCCCGACTGTCTCCTACACGACCGATACCGTGACCCGAGGCGCCGTCACGCGCACGGTGACGGCAACGGGGACCGTCAATCCCGAACTTACGATCATAGTCGGCAGCTATGTGTCAGGGGTCATCCAATCGCTGTCGTGCGACTACAACACCGAGGTCAAAGCCGGCCAAGTGTGCGCGAAGATCGATCCACGGCCCTACCAGGCGGCACTTGATCAATATGCTGGCCAGCTTGCCCGCGATCAGGCCCTTCTTGAGAAGGACCGGGCGAACCTCGCACGCTACCAGACGCTCGCGGCGCAGAACTCGATCGCTCGCCAACAGGCCGAGGACCAAGTTTACCTGGTTCATCAAGACGAAGGCACCGTCAAGCTCGACCAGTCGCTGGTCGAAAGCGCGAAGCTCAATCTCGGCTACACGGATATCGTGTCACCCGTCGACGGCACCGTCGTGTCGCGCAACGTGACGCAAGGCCAGACGGTCGCCGCCAGCTTCCAGACCCCGACCTTGTTCCTTATCGCCACCGATCTCAAGAAGATGGAAGTCGACACCAACACCAGTGAAAGCGACATCGGTACCGTCAAAGAGGGCCAAAATGCCAATTTCACCGTTGATGCTTATCCCGATCGCATTTTTCGCGGACAGGTGACCCAGGTCCGGCAATCGCCGCAAACGGTGCAGAACGTCGTGACCTATGACGCGGTCGTCGGCATCGACAATCACGATTTCGCGCTGAAGCCGGGCATGACGGCCTCGACGCAAATCATCGTCGATCAGCGAACCGACGTGTTGCGTGTCCCCGATCAGGGGCTGCGCTACGCGGCCGCCGCGCTCGGTGGATCGGCGAACGGCGTTCAGCATGTCTTCGTCATGCGAGGTGGAAAGCCGGTCGCCGTCCCCGTGCAGGTTGGGCTCGATGACGGCAATTTTTCCGAGATTGTCTCAGGCGGCCTCAGCGCCGGCGACCGCGTGATCACAGCCGAGCGCAGCGACGCCGCAGGCGGCAACGGACTGCCGCCGCCGCGGCTCTGAGCAATCGCCATGCCGCGCGAAACCGGTGGATTGGGCGAGCCCGTCATTCAGATCGCGGACGTCACACGCACATTCGTGTTGGGCGATGTGAAGGTCGACGCGCTCCGCGGCATCAATCTTACGGTCCGCGCCGGCGAGTTCGTCGCGATCATGGGCTCCTCGGGGTCCGGCAAGTCGACGCTCATGAACATCCTTGGATGCCTCGACCGCCCGACGAATGGCCAGTATTTCCTTGCGGGCGCAGACGTGGCGGCGCTGAGCGAGCCCGACCTCGCCCGGATCAGGAGCGAGCGGCTCGGCTTCGTGTTTCAGAGCTTCAATCTTCTGGCCCGCACAAGTGCCCTCGAGAATGTGGGCCTGCCGCTCTACTACGCCGCCGCGGGGCCGGTAGGGGCGTCCGCCCGCACCGACCGGGCACGCAAGGCGCTTCAGTTCGTCGACCTTGGCGCACGCGAGCGCAACACGCCGGGGCAGCTTTCCGGCGGCCAGCAACAGCGCGTGGCCATCGCCCGCGCGCTCATCAACGTGCCGAGCCTCCTGCTCGCCGATGAGCCCACCGGCAATCTCGACACCCGCACTTCGCATGAGATCATGGAGACGCTGTCCGCGCTGAATCGCGATCAGGGCGTGACAATCGTCCTTGTCACACACGAGGCCGACATTGCCGCTTATGCGGACCGCATCGTCACCATGCGGGACGGCGCGATCGTGTCCGACGAGTCCGTTCCCAAACCCGCCGTCATGTCTGCGATCGAGCATCGAGCTTCCGCGCCAGCGACGGCTGTCGCGGCGGGTTCACGCATCGGGGCAGGCGCTCTTCTGCCTTTCGCCCTCATGGTTCTGGTGGCCGCCGCGCAGGCGATCGGGCGCAACAAGATGCGCTCCGCGCTGACCATGCTCGGCGTCTTCATCGGCGTCGCGGCACTCATCGTCATGGTGGCGGTGGGCGATGGCGCGAGCCAGGCCGTGCGCAAGCAAATCGAAAGTCTCGGAAGCAACGTCGTCGTCATTCTACCCGGTGCGGTCAGTACGGGTGGAATCCGCGCGGGGTTCGGGAGCGCGAGCACCCTTACGGTTTCGGATGCGCAGGCCATCCGGCGTGAAGACCCGGCCGTCGCACAGGTCGGATACCTCATTCGCCAGCAAGGGCAGGTCCAATACGGCAACCAGAACTGGACCACCCAGATACAGGGCGTGAGTGCCAACTATCCGCCGATCACCAATTGGCGTGTTGCTGCGGGCCGCGCGTTCACAGACGAGGACGAGAGCAAGGCCGCGCTGGTCGCCGTCATCGGCCAGACCGTCTACCGGCAACTCTTCAATCCGGGCGAAAGCCCGCTCGGCGCGGCCATCGAGGTGAAGGGCGTACCGCTCACGATTGTCGGCGTCCTCGCGGCCAAGGGCCAATCTGCCTTCGGCCAGGATCAAGACGACCTGCTGATGCTTCCCTTCACGACAGCCGAGCGAAAGGTCCTGGGCGCTGCCGCGCCGAGCCAGCAGCAGACCCCGATCAACTGGGCCTACCTGCCACCGCCCAATCCTTACAATCTCGTCGCGCGCCTCACGGGCCACGCAAACATGATTTTCATTCAGGCGACGAGCGGGCCGCAGGTGCAGGCTGCGATCCAGCAGGTCACCAGCACGCTGGCCCGGCGCCACCGGATCAAGCCAGGCGAGATCAACGATTTCGACGTCCGCAACCTCAGCCAATTCGTCGAGACCGCCGAATCGAGCAGCCGTATCATGGCTCTTCTCTTGGCCGCCGTGGCATCAATCTCGCTTCTCGTCGGCGGCATCGGGATCATGAACATCTTGCTCGTCTCGGTCACGGAGCGCACGCGCGAGATCGGCTTGCGCATGGCGATCGGAGCGCGCCGATTGCATGTGCTGCTCCAATTCCTGGCCGAGGCCGTTTTCCTGAGCGTCAGCGGCGGTCTGGCGGGGATCGCAACCGGCATAGCGGTCTCCGCCCTCATCCCCGTTCTCTTTGGCTGGCCCGCCCCGGTCTCGGCCGCGGCGGTTGCCGGCGGGTTTGTTTTCGCGGCCGCGGTCGGGGTGTTCTTCGGCTATTACCCGGCAAGAAAGGCCGCCCACCTCAACCCGATCGAAGCCCTCCGCTACGAATAGAGTGCGCAATCCCTGGCCCGCAGGCACAGGGATTGCGGCAGAGCGCTGTCCTCGGCGTTGGCGGGTCAGCCCCCTGGCTGATTGGATGGGGTGGATTGGATGCCGTTATTGCCGGGCCCGAGCTGCGACCCGTTCGGCGGAATCGGACTAACGTCGGACGAGGGCGGCGCGCCCGCTGTCCCGGGCGTGTAGGACGAGGCCGGGGCCGGCGTCGGTTCGGTCGAGGTGTTGGAGCACGCGGCGAGCACCAGGGCGGCGCACGGGAGCGCAACAGCAAGCCACTTCATCGCGGGTCACCTTTTCAATTCCCAAGGCCTAACACGCGCCCCATGGACGGTGTTCCTGGGCTCGCGGATTCGTGCGCCAAGGCCCACTCGGACTTGAGAAAATCACGCGCGGCGAGGCTTCGTATGTTCGCCGGCAACTTCCCATTAAGCAATTCAGCCGATAGATTGTGGCACAATTCGCCTCGCCCGCCCGCCTTCGGAACGCCCGGTAGAATCTCCTAATGTTCTCACGTAACGCGCGCTTGACCCACCTCGACCGGCTCGAGGCCGAAAGCATCTTCATCATTCGCGAGGTCGCGGCGCAATTCCGCAACCCGGTGATGATGTATTCGATCGGCAAGGACTCGTCGGTCATGCTGCATCTCGCGCTGAAGGCGTTTCGCCCGGCGCGGCTGCCCTTTCCGGTACTGCACATCGACACGACCTGGAAATTCCGCGAGATGATCGCATTTCGCGACCGCGTCGCGCGCGAGTTCGGGCTCGAGTTGCGCGTTCACACGAACCCGGAGGGGGTCAAGGCCGGCGTCACACCTTTCACGCACGGCTCGGCCGCCTACACCGACATCATGAAGACGGCGGCGCTGAAGCAGGCGCTCGATGCTGGCGGCTACGACGCTGCCCTGGGCGGCGCGCGCCGCGACGAGGAGAAGAGCCGCGCGAAGGAGCGCGTCTTCTCGGTCCGCAGCGCGCAGCACCGCTGGGATCCGAAGAACCAGCGGCCGGAGCTGTGGAACATCTATAACGGCCGCATCGCCAAGGGCGAGAGCGTGCGTGTCTTCCCGCTCTCGAACTGGACCGAGCTCGACGTTTGGGAATACGTGCTGCGCGAGAAGATCCCGGTCGTGCCGCTCTATTTTGCCAAGGAGCGTCCGGTCGTCGAGCGCGACGGCACGCTCATCATGGTCGATGACGACCGCATGAAGCTCGCGCCGGGCGAGCGTCCGGCCATGCGCTCCGTGCGCTTCCGCACGCTCGGCTGCTATCCGCTGACCGGCGCCGTGCCTTCGCACGCCGCGACGCTCGAGGCGATCATCGACGAGATGCGCGCCGCCACCACCTCCGAGCGCCAGGGCCGCATGATTGACCACGACCAGGCAGGCTCGATGGAAGTGAAGAAGCAGGAGGGGTATTTCTGATGGCGGGCGCGGAGAAAAGCCTTCTGCGCTTCATCACCTGCGGCAGCGTCGACGACGGCAAGAGCACGCTCATCGGCCGCCTTCTTTATGACTCGCGCCTCGTCTTCGACGACCAGCTCGAAGCCTTGGAGCGCGACACGCGGAAGCACGGCACGACCGGCGAGAAATTCGATCTGGCGCTCCTTGTCGACGGGCTCCAGGCCGAGCGCGAGCAGGCGATCACCATCGACGTGGCCTATCGTTTCTTCGCCACCGAGAAGCGCAAGTTCATCGTCGCCGACACCCCCGGCCACGTGCAGTACACGCGCAACATGGCGACAGGCGCATCGACCGCGTCGCTTGCCGTGCTGCTCATCGATGCGCGCAAGGGCATTCTGACGCAGACGCGGCGCCATGCGGCGATCGTGGCGCTTCTCGGCATCCGCTCGCTCGTGCTCGCCGTCAATAAGATGGATTTGATTGGCTTCGACGAGCGGCGCTTCGCCGAAATCGTCGAGACCTTCCGCGAATTTGCCGCGCAGCTCGGCGTGAGCGACGTGACTGCCATCCCCGTTTCGGCGCTCCGCGGCGACAATGTCGCGCGCGGGAGCGATGCGATGCCGTGGTATCGCGGCCCTGCGCTCTTGCCGTTCCTCGAGGAGGTCGAGGTCGAGACCGATCCGCCTGGCGGCGCGTTCCGCATGCCGGTGCAGTGGGTCAACCGCGCCAATCTCGATTTCCGCGGCTATGCCGGCATGATCGCACGCGGCAGCGTGCAGCCGGGCGATTCCGTGGTGATCGAGCCTTCGGGCCGTACGAGCCGTATCGCCCGCGTCGTGTTCGACGGCGCCGACCGCGACGCCGCCGCCGCGGGCGAGGCCGTGACGGTAACGCTCGCCGACGAGATCGACGTCTCGCGCGGCGACGTCTTGTGCTCGCCGCAGGACCGCCCCCTCGTCAGCGATCAGGTCGCCGCCAACGTGATCTGGCTGCACGACGAGCCGATGCTGCCGGGCCGGCCCTATCTGCTGCGCGCGGGAACGGCGCAGGCGGTGGCGCAGGTCACGGAATTGAAGCACAAGATCAACGTCGATTCGCTCGAGCACCAGGCGGCGAAAACGCTGACGCTCAACGAGATCGGCGTCTGCAATCTGAGCTTCGACCGCGCGCTCGCGCTCGATCCCTACAAATCCTGCCGCGAGTGCGGCAGCTTCATCCTGATCGACCGCGTGACCAACCTCACGGTCGGCGCCGGCATGGTCGAGTTCTCGCTGCGGCGCGCCGCCAACATCGTGTGGCAGCCGCTCTCGATCGACAAGCGCCGGCGCAGCGAGATCAAGGGTCAGAAGCCGTGCGTCTTGTGGTTCACCGGCCTCTCGGGCGCGGGCAAATCGACGATCGCCAATCTGCTCGAGAAGCGCCTCGTCGAGGCCGGACGCCACACCTACATGCTCGACGGCGACAACGTCCGCCACGGCCTCAACAAGGATCTGGGCTTCACCGATGCCGACCGCGTCGAGAACATCCGCCGCGTCGCCGAGACGGCAAAGCTCATGGTTGATGCCGGTCTCATCGTGGTGGTGTCGTTCATCTCGCCCTTCCGCAGCGAGCGCCGCATGGCGCGCGAGTTGATGGAATCCGGCGAGTTCCTGGAGGTCTATGTCAACACGCCAATCGAAGTGTGCGAGGACCGCGACCCCAAGGGGCTCTACCGCAAGGCGCGGCGCGGTGAGATTGCCAATTTCACTGGCATTGACAGCCCGTATGAGCCCCCTGACTCACCCGATCTGGTCATAGATGGCCGCGGGGGTGCGCCGGAAGTGGCGGTCGAGGAGCTTGTGCGCGAGATGCGCGCGCGCGGGCTGATCGTGTGGTAGACTGACCCGAACGGTCGAAAGCGGGCATTAACCGCTCGCGCCACGGCGCAGCTCAAGCGAGGCCACATGGTTCCGATCGACCCGCTCTATGTCGTGTCTGGCCTCGCTGTTGGCACGCTCGTGGGCATGACCGGTGTCGGCGGCGGCTCGTTGATGACGCCGTTGCTCATCCTGCTGTTCGGCATCCATCCCGCGACCGCCGTCGGGACCGACCTGCTCTACGCGGCGACGACGAAGAGCGTTGGCACCGCCGTCCATGGCTGGAACCGCACGGTCGACTGGCGCCTCGTTGGCACGCTCGCCGCGGGCAGCGTGCCGCTCACAATCCTCACAATCCTGATCCTGTCGCTCTTCAGGCTCGACGCGGCGGCGGTCGGCGGCGCGCTCACGTCGGTGCTTGGGGTGGCCCTTGTGCTCACCGCGGTTTCGCTCTTCTGCCGCGGCTGGCTCATCCGGCGATTCGGTGCGGGCCTGCGCAACGTCACGCCACGCACGCGCATGATCCTCACGATCCTCATGGGTGCGGTCCTGGGTGTGCTCGTCACGATGTCGTCGGTCGGCGCCGGCGCCATTGGCGTGACCGCGCTCATCCTGCTCTATCCAGACATGCCGTCCTCGCGCATCGTCGGCTCCGACATCGCGCACGCCGTGCCGCTGACGCTTATTGCCGGGCTCGGCCACTGGTTCCTTGGCTCGATCAACTTTGCCCTTCTGGGATCGCTCCTCATCGGCTCGATCCCCGGCATCATTCTCGGGAGCCACGCCGCGGTGAAGGTGTCGGACTCGATCCTGCGTCCTATCCTCGCGCTGACGCTGCTCGCTGTCGCGGTGCGCCTGCTCCTCCCGATCGTCCATATTAACCTCGGCTAGCGCTGCGAACGATCGCCGCGCCCGGGCGTTGATGCCGGGCATGACGGGATTAGCTGCTGCGGCGCAACGTTGGACCAACGCTCAGGTCGTAAGTCGCGGCCTGCGCGATCGGCAGACGCTTTTGGGCGAGCGTCAGGACCTCTACCGCAGGGTGACCGATAGCGCGTCGATCGCGCGCCATCAGCTCGACACATTCAATTCGACCTGGGCTGCGGCGCGGCGCCGCTATCGCTTCTACGCCGACTGGCAGCAGCGGCATCATCTGCCAGACAGGGTTGGCGATCTTGCCGAGCTCAAGGATTTCCCGCTCCTGCGCAACACCGATATCGAGGAGAACTTCGCCTCGATCGCGGATGATGCGGCGCCGTGCCGGCTCGTGCGCACGGGCGGAACGACCGGCCGACCGCGGCGCTTCCCGCGCGGCAGCGAGGACGACCTCCTTCAGCATGCGAGCATGTATCTGGGGCGCAGCTGGGCCGGTATCCGCGCCGGCGATCCGATCGCGCTGATCTGGAGCCATACGCATCTCTTCGGCAATGGCCTCATGGGGCGCGTCAACGTCGCGCGACGCCACGTCAAGGACTGGCTCATCGGCACGCGCCGCCTCTCGGCCTATGCGCTCGATGACCGCTCGGTCGCGCGCTACCTCGCGCTCATGCGTGCGCGGCCGGGCATGACTCTGGTCGGCTACACCTCGTGCATTCGTAAGGTCCTCGATTACGTCGAGCGCACCGGCTACGACGGCGCCGCGGTGCAGATCCGCGCCGTCGTCTTCTGCTCGGAGACGGTGCATCCGCGCGATCTCGAGCGCGTGCGCCGGCTCCTGAAGGCCGTGCCGCTGATCGAGTACGGCATGCAGGAGACGGGCGTCATGGCCTATTCGCGGCCGGGCTCCGACGAGCTCACCTTCTTCTGGGATACGGTGTTCTGCCACGTCGTTGTGGAGCAGGAGCTTGCGATTACGACGCTCCTGCCGGTGCGCTTCCCGCTCATCAACTACGCGACGGGCGACCGTGTCGAGCCGCTCGACGGCGGCGAGGGTCCGCCCTTCCGCTGCACCCGCGTCCTGGGCCGCGCCCGCGACATCCTCACTCTACCGATGCGCGACGGTACCGCCATCGACACGCACAGCGACTTCTTCTTCGACATCTTGCAGATCGACGAGGCCATCAGCTCTTTCTTCATCCACCAGAAGGGCCGAACCATCGATATCGGCATCGCGACATCTTCGGTCGAGGATCGCGCCCGCATCGAGCGCCGCTTCCGCGCCGAGATCGCGCGTGAGTTCCCCGCCGTCGATCAGCAGGGCTTCACCTTCTCCCCGCTCGTCGAGGAGCCGCACACGATCGCCGGCAAGCGGCGCTATTTCCTGCGCGAGCCCTGAGCCGCCGGCATCGCGACCCCACCCATCACTTCTCGTCATGCCCGGCCTTCGTGCCGGGCATCCGCGTGTTTCCATGCAAAGGACAAACGAGGATGGCCGGGACAAGCCCGGCCATGACGAAAAAGAAATATGGCTGTGCCTACGCGGTGCGGACTCGCGTCGGCTCGCTCGGATAGGTGGTGCGCTCGCGCAGCGCGGCGCGCGTCACATGCGTTGCGACGCGCCGCGCCGCGAAGCCCGCGCCCAGCATGAAGCGCATCAGCGGCCCGAAGGTCGGCGCCGCGGCGAGCCCCACGAAATAGAGTCCGGGCACGCTCGACTGGAAATGCGCCGACAGCACCGGCACGCCGGCGGCGGTGGCGATCCCCTCGCGCAGGGTGTCGTCGAAGAAGCCGAGCTTGCGCACGTCGATGCGGAAGCCGGTCGCGGCGATGAGGTGATCGGTGAGGATCTCCTCTTGGCCCTTCGCGCCTTCGAGCACGAGGCGGAGCTTCTCGCCCTGCGGCTCGGCCGCGCGGAGGCTGCGTCCGAGGACGAGCGGCACCTCGCGCTCGACGAGCTTCTTCATCCACCACGGCCCGGCCGGCCCGAGGAAGGTGCCGTAAATGTGCTGCCGCATCGTGCGCGGCAACAGCCGCACCAGGTCGGGCGCGTCCTCGTAGATGCGGCTGCGCACGCCCGGCGCCATGCCCGACATCGGATAGCGCAGGCGCTGATAGAGCGAGCGGTGCTCCGGCAACGGCTCGCCCGCCCAACGCAGGCTCGGTCGGCGCGCGACGAGGCGGACGGCGATGCCCTCTTGGTGCATCAGCCCGGCAAGATCGAGCGCCGAGGAGCCGGCGCCGAGGATCGTCACGTCGCGCCCCTTGAACGGCGCGAGGTCCGAATGGCCGTAGCTGTGTGTCACGTGTGCGCGCGACAGCGGTTTCAACACGTCGGGCATATGGACATAGGCGCCGATCCCGGCGGCCACCACGACCCTTCGCGCGAAGCACCCGCCGCCATCATCGAACTTGAGGAAGAACCCCTCGCGCGTTCCGCGCACCGCGACCACCATGCGCTCTTCGAGCTCCGGCACGCACCGGAGCTGGAACGCTATCCCGTAGGCGCACATGGTCTGAAGCGCGACCGGCAGGCCCCACGCGCGATAGGGCACCTTGTTTGCGGCGCAGAAGCTCGCGAGCGTGAACTGTCCTTCCGGCTCGAAAAGGTTCGACGCGAATCCCTCGGACTTGAGATGCATGCTCGCCGGCATCTCGTGCCGCCAGCTCCACATCGGGCGGCCGAAGATGCGCAGCGACACGCCGCGCGCGCGCAGATGCGCGGCGAGCGACAGGCCATAGGGGCCGGCCCCGATGATGGCGACTTCACACGTGCTGGACATGGGTTCGCTCCCGGAAATACGCGTGCTCAGAGTACTAAAGCGGCGCCGCAAAAACGCAAAACCGAGGCGATCGTTCCGCCCTCGAAAGTGCCGCCATGGTTCCAGGAACGAATTGGCAGGCAACGCCGTTTTTCCTGCCGGCTTCGCGCTTTCCAGGGAACAAGCAAGAATGATCCTCGACGCGCGTACAGTCCCTTCCGGCACCGTCATCGAGAGCGATCTCTGCATCATCGGCGCGGGTAGCTCCGGCATTTCGCTGGCGCTGCAGTTCGCCGGTACCGGCCTCAAAGTGTGCCAGGTCGAAAGCGGGGGGCTCGAACCCGACCGTGAGTTGCAGGCACTCGCCGACGGCGACAGTATCGGCGTCCGCTATTCGAGCCTCGCCTCCTGCCAGCAGCGCTGCTTTGGCGGCAACGGCAATGTCTGGGGCGGGTGGTTCACGCCGCTCGATGCGATCGATTTCACCGCGCGCTCGTGGGTCGAGGACAGCGGGTGGCCGTTCGGCGCGGCGGAGCTCGCGCGTCATTCGCGGCGAGTGCACGATCTCTGCGAGGTGCCGGAAGACGACTACGACATCGGCGCGGTCGCGAAGCTCGGCGATCCTGCGGCGCGGCTTCTCCCCTTCGACCGGACGCTGATCGATTCCGTGCTTTACCGCTTCAGCCCGCCGACGCGGTTCGGCCAGAAGTATCGCGCCGAGATCGCGGCCGCGCATAACATCACCTGCTACACGCATGCCCATGCGCTTTCCCTCAAGGCGCGTTGGAACGCGCGCGAGATCGACCGCGTCGAGCTCGGCACGCTCGCCGGGACGCGCTTTGCGGTGCGCGCGCGCCAGTTCGTTCTTGCCACAGGCGCAATCGAGAATGCGCGGCTTCTGCTGCTCTCGAACGACGTTGCCACAAGCGGGCTCGGCAACGAACACGACCTCGTCGGCCGTTATTTCCAGGATCATCCGCACACGAAGCGTGCGCTCGTCACCGGCCCCGCGAAATTCCCGCTGGGTCTCTACGGCCTCGCGTTCCGTGGCCGCGGCCTCGCGGCCGGGCTGGCGCTGCCGCCGCGGCTCCAGGAGGCGGAGCGGCTTCTCAACTACAAGGCGAGCATCTATCCGGTTTTTTATGGCGAGGACTCGGCCGGGTGGGCGGCGTTCCGCACGCTCGCTCTATCGTTGTCGCGACGCTGGGGCTCTGACCTCTACGACCGTTTCGCGTTGCCGTTCCGACCGCGCGGGGTGCGCGCTCGTGACGTCGCCGTGATGATCCTGGCGCCGCACAAGACGGCGGCGGCCGCGCTCTCGCACGCGTTTCACCTCGACCGCTTCCGCGTCGGCTACGTGCTCGAAAGCAAGCCCGAGCAGGCGCCCAACCGCGACAGCCGCATCCTGCTTTACGACCAGCGGGATCCGTTTGGTCTGCCGCGCGCGCGGATAGATTGGCGACTGCGGCCGATCGACCGCCGCACCGTCGTGCGTGCCGAGGAGCTGATCGACGGCGAGCTGCGCCGGCTCGGCCTCGGCCGGCTCGCTCCGCTCGGGCCGGGGGAGACCGAAAGCTGGCCCAAGGAATTTGCCGGCGGCTGGCACCAGATCGGCACGACGCGTGCGCATCGCGATCCGAGGCATGGCGTGGTCGATGCCGACTGCCGCCTTCATGGCGTAGCCAATCTCCATATCGCCGGCGCCTCGGTCTTCCCGACCGGCGGGGCGGTCTCGCCGACCCCCACGATCGTCGCGATGACGTTGCGCCTGGCGGAGCACCTGCGCCGCACCCTCATGGCGACTGAGCCGCTCGTCGCCGGCGCCGCCTAGAACCGCAGGTTGTTATTCCACTGTCCGTTCCGAACCTGTGATCCAGGTCACATGCCCGCCCGTACTAGGCCTAGGCCCCGAAGACTAAAATCAGGGGGCCTCGCTGCCTTCAGGGAGGCTGGCTGTGGCGCATTTTCGCATTTTTTTGCTCAACCGCGCTGGGCGGATTGAGTTTCACGAGGAGGTCGAGGCGCCGTCCGATCAGGCTGCCATCTCGCTCGGCGAAGCGCTGTTTCGTCGCTATCCCGCCTGTGCCGGGCTTGAGGTCTGGGAACTGACGCGCCTCGTGCACAAGGAACTGCATCAGGATCCGTCGCGCTGAGGCGCAAGTTTCGAGGCGAGGGGAGTTTGTGCTTGCTCTGAGATGGGGAGCGGGAACCCGGGGCAAGCGACATGGAGCGCCCCGGGTCCCCGCTTTCGCGGGAGCGACCGCGAACCGTTAGATCGTTCTCTACGATAGCCGGACGAGGTTCTTGGTTGGCGGCGCGTCGGTGATGATCGAGCGCAACGCCGACTCCTCGGCGGCCCGAGTGAGGGCCGCTTCCGCGGCGCGATATTCGATCACTTCCTCGAGCGTGTTGCGCAGCACGTCGGCCGGCGTCGCCTGGTTCTTCAGGAGGCCGATGAACCCGTTCGCCGCCGAGTTGGCGGCCTGGCTCAGTAGTCCTTTGGCGCGGCTAAAGTTCATGTTTTCATCCATCTTTGACAGGGGCGCGTCGCCTGAGGCGGCGGCCGGAACGAGGGACGACTCAACCGGCAGCGCAGCAGGTTCCTTGACCGGCGGCGTCTTCTCCTCCGCCATCGCGGGGCCCTCGGCGCGGCCGGGTGACTGGAAAATCGAGCTAAGCTTGTTCATCACTCATCCTTCGTCGCTGGCGGGAGTTAGGCGCTGCGCACGATCGACGGCTTCGACGGAGCTTCCATCTTGATGTCGCCGGACAGATCGCCGCCGGCCTCGACCTCGATCTGGGCGTAGCGCACCTTGGCCGCGAGCTGGCCCGAGCTGCGCAGCACGAGATGCGTCCCGACCGTGAGCTCGCCCTCGAAGCGCCCGTGGATCTCAGCCGTCTCGACCGAGGCGGTGCCGATATAGAGCCCGCCCTTGGCGATCTGCATCTCCCGGCACTGGGCGATGTCGGCCTTGACCGTACCCTCGACGATGAGGATATCGCACGAGGTGATCTCGCCGCGTACCGTGATGTCCTTGCCGACTACGAGCTTGCGCGCCTGCATCTCTTCGCCGTGACCCGGCCGCGTCACGCGGCGGACCGCATCGGGCATTCCGGTGCGCGCTTCGTCGATAAGACTCTTCATTCGCATTCCCCGTCCTGGTTGTTTTGAACCTATCGCATTGGCGCTTTCCGGCCGGGGGCAAAATTGCGGCGCGGACTTGCGGACCCGGCCGACTCGCGCAAAGGCGGCCCGGCATTCTGATAATTGTCACAGCCGATGGGGTTGGGCGCCGCATGTGCGAGCAATGCAACCATCGCGCGGCTGCGCCTGTTCACTCGCGATGCGCCGACTCGTCTTCGCCTGGGACCAGTTTGGTCCCTACCATATGGATCGACTCGAGGCCTTGGGCCGGCACTTCGCCGGCCAGGCCGAGATCGTCGGCATCGAACTCGTGCGCTACGGCGAGATCTACGGCTGGGCGCCGACCGGGCCCGGCCACGCGTTCCGCAAGATCACGCTTTTCCCCGAGCAGGGGCGGAGGAGCGTCCCTCCGCTCCCGCATGCGGCGGCCCTCATCCGCGCCTGCCACGCCGAGGGCGCGCGCGAGATCTTCCTGTGCGACTTTCAGCTTCCGGGGATCTTCCTGTCGGCGCTGGCACTGCGGCTTCTGGGCTGCCGCGTCTACATCATGCAGGATTCGAAATTCGACGACAAACCGCGGCGCCTTACGCGCGAGTTCGCGAAATGGGCGCTTTACCGGCCTTACCATGCGGCGCTTGTTGGGAGCGACCGCAGCAAGTCCTATCTCGAGTTCCTCGGCATGCGTTCCTCGCGCATCGCGGTCGGCTACGACGCGATCGCGCTCGAGCGCATCGCGGGCCGTGCGGGCGCGGCGCCGGCGCCCGATGGCATGCCCCACGCCGAGCGCCATTTCACCGCGATCGCCCGCTTCGTGCCGCAGAAGAACCTGGCGGCGGCGATCGACGCCTATGCGCTCTACCGCCTTGCCGCTGGGGCGGCCCCGCGCGAGCTTCACCTTTGCGGCGCGGGTCCGCTCGAGGACGAGCTGCGCGGGCGCGCCGAGGGCATTCCCGGCATCGTCTTTCGCGGCTTCCTGCAGGAGGCCGAGATCGCCAAGACGCTCGCCGCTAGCCTCGCGCTGCTGCTCCCCTCGATCGAGGAGCCGTTCGGCCTCGTCGTCAACGAGGCGATCGCCCTGGGCGTACCAGTCATCCTGTCGCACAGTTGCGGTGCTGTCGACCGCATCGTGCGAAGCGGCGTCAACGGCTATGTCGTCGAGCCCGACAATGTCGAAGGCATGGCTCATTTCATGACGCTGCTCGACCGCGATGTCGCGGAATGGCGGCGTCTCGCGGTGAATGCGCAACAGTTCCGCGCCGACGCCGATGTCGGCGCTTTCGTCGATGGCGTCGACCGCGTCGTGGCGATGGTTGGCGCGGTGCCCTAAGGGCTCAGGGCGGGGGGCCGAAGACGAGCGAGGCGTTGGTGCCGCCGAAGCCAAACGAGTTCGAAAGCGCATAGCGCACGCGGCGCTTCTTCGCGTGAAGCGGCACAAGGTCGATGTCGCAGCCCTCGGACGGCTCCTCGAGATTGAGGGTGGGCGGCACGATGCCGTCGCGGATCGCGAGGATTGAGAAGATGGCCTCGACGCTGCCCGCCGCGCCCAGAAGATGGCCGATCGAGGATTTGGTCGACGACATCGACAGCGCGTAAGCGTGCTCGCCGAAGAAGCGTTTGACGGCGCCGAGCTCGATTTCGTCGCCGAGCGGCGTCGAAGTGCCATGCGCGTTGATGTAGTCGATATTGGCGAGAGTAAGGCCGCTCCGCCGCACGGCAGCCTGCATGGCGCGGAAGGCGCCGTCGCCGTCTTCGGCCGGTGCGGTGATGTGATGAGCGTCGCCCGAGAGCCCGTAGCCCAGCACCTCGCCATAAATCTTGGCGCCGCGCGATTTCGCGTGCTCAAGCTCCTCGAGCATGAGGATGCCCGCGCCTTCGCCCATGACGAAACCATCGCGCGCCTTGTCCCACGGCCGCGAGGCGCGCTGCGGCGTGTCGTTGAAGCTCGTGGAAAGCGCGCCCATCGCCGCGAACCCGGCGATGCCCAGCCGGCAAATGACAGCCTCGCTGCTGCCGCACAGCATCACTTCAGCATCCTCGTCCTGGATGAGCCGCGCGGCGTCGCCGATCGCGTGTGCGCCGGTCGAGCACGCGGTGACGACGGCGTGGTTGGGCCCGCGGAATTGGAAGCGGATCGAGACGTTGCCCGTGGCGAGATTGATGAGATTGCTGGGGACGAAGAACGGCGAGACGCGCCGCGGCCCCTTCTCCTTCAGGACGAGCGCGGTCTCGGCAATGCCCGGAAGCCCGCCCATGCCCGAGCCGATCAGCACGCCGGTGCGATTCCGGCTTTCGCTGTCCTCGGGCATCCATCCCGAATCCTTCACCGCCTGTTCGGCCGCCGCGAGCGCAAAGCCGATGAAGAGATCCATCTTCTTCTGCTCTTTGGGCGGGACCCAGTCGTCGAAGTTGAAATCGCCATTGGCCGTGTCGCCGCGCGGGACCGAGCCCGCAATCTTTGCCGGCAGGTCCGTGACATCGAAACTCTGGACCGCGCCGACGCCGGACTCACCGGCGAGCAGGCGCTTCCACACATGCTCGACGCCAACGCCCAAAGGCGTGACGAGCCCGAGACCCGTTACGACGACCCGTCTCATGCGCGGATCAACCCCGCATCAATTGGTGGGATGCGTCAGTTTATGGAACTTGCAAATGGCTCGCAAGCACAACCGGGCGCACCTTAGCGCGGGCCTCAACCAAGTTTGCTTGGCACCGCCGAGCACTCAGGCGCCCCTCGCCGCAAGCTTATCCAGCAACGGCATCAGCACCGAATCCGGCGGGCGCCACCGGCCGACGGAGGTACGGTAGATCGGCTGGCGAACCTGGACGGCGCTTGCGGTGCGCACTTCGCGCTTCGTCTCGTAGAAGGCGAGGCACGCATCGTTCCAGGGCAGGCCGCAATAGCTCACGATGCGCCGCGCTTGTCCTTCAACATCATCGACGAGCTCTTCGTAATCGACATCGAGAAACCCGTCGGGGCCGAGGACAGCGCGCCAATGCGCCATCAGAGCCGCATAGGCGCGGTAAAAGCGTCCGAGCTCCGCGAGGTCGTAGCTGTAGGGGATATTGTCGCCTTTGAACCTGGTCATGAAGCAGGAGAGACAGGTGTCGATCGGATCGCGGCGCATGTGAATGATGCGCGCGTTGGGCAGGGCGAGCCGGATCAAGCCGACATAGTGAAAATTGTTCGGCAGCTTGTCGCTGACCCGCGTTACGCCGGGGGCCAAGGCGGCGAGCTTTGCGACATAGCTCTCGCCAACGGCCTTGAACTCGCGATCCGTCATCCAGGGGACGGACTCGGGATATCTCGACCCTGCGGCTTCTTTCATTATGTTGCGCTCGCCGGCGCCGAACAGCTGGGGATGACTTGCGAGAATTTGCTCCGCAAGCGTAGTGCCCGAGCGCGGCATGCCGATGATGAATACGGGAACTGGCGACGGATCGCCTTTACCGCTCCGCGCCGCGATCAAGGCGGGGCTGAAGACTTGTGTGATGCGCTCCATGAGGCCCAGCACCTGTCGCTCGTCGTAAGCGAGGCTTTGGCGCTTCAGGGCGCCGCCCTTGAGATAGTGCTCGAACGAGCGATCGTGCTCGCCACAGCCCGCATATGCCTTGCCAAGCGCGAAGTGGAGCGACACCTGATCCAAGTCCGAGAGCGAGGCGATGTCGCGCGCCAGCGTCTCCATTTGGAGGAGCAGCGGGTCATCGCGGCTGATCTTGCCCAGCCCCGCCAAGGCAGAGTGATAGACCGCGTTTCTTGGCTCGAGCGTGACCGCCTTGGTGTAAGCGGCTTTCGCCTCGTCGATGCGCCCGCTCATCACCAAGAGAGCGCCGAGATCGCCGTGTGCGGCGGCAAAGGTCGGATCGATCGCGATGGCCCGTTCGCACGCAACGATCGCTTCGTCATGGCGGGTCGCGGCCTCGAGCGCGCCGGCGAGCTCGTGTGCGATCTGCGCGTTGTCGGGCCGGAGTTGAGCCGCGCGCGTGAAGCTTTCGACCGCTTCATCGTGACGCTGCAACGAAAACAGCGCGAGCGCACGGCCGTGATGAGCCGCGGCGTTGTTCGGCTCCAGCGCAAGGAGCCTGTCATACGCCGTCACCGCTTCGGCGTCCCGCTTCAGCGCGCGAAGGGACGCGGCCTGGCCAAGGCGCGCGTCGGCATAGTCCGGATCGACGTCGAGCGCCTGTTCGAACCGGCGCAAGGAGTCTTCGTGTCGGCCGAGCGCATGGAGGACCGTGCCGAGCGCGCACGCGGCTTCCGCGAAATCGGCGTCGATGGCGAGTGCCTTCTCGTAGGCGGCGACGGCTTCTTGCGGCCGTTTCAAGAGGGCCAGTGCGACGCCCAGCCCGTAATGCGCCTCGATCAGAGCAGGATCGGCGGCAAGCGCCTCTTGGTAGCGCGCCACCGCATCTTCGGTGCGGTTCGCCGCCACGTATGCCCCGGCGAGATTGAAATTCGCCTCGGCCAGATCAGGCGCGATCCCAACTGCCGCCTCGCACGCGGCGATCGCTTCCTCGAGGCCGCCTTGCGCGACGATCGCCGCGCCCAGCCCCGCGAGCGCCCTGGCGTAAAGCCGATCCTTGGGGGCGCCTGCGGCCGCGACCAGCGCCCGATAGAGTCGCTCGGCTTCGGCGGGATGGCCGCGTTCCCGGTACGAAAACGCTGTCGCTAACGCGGCTTCGCGCTCGGCCGTCATGACACCCTTCGTGGAGAATTTTCCGCCCGCGGAAACTACCACATCGAGCGCTCGAAGCCGAGGGCGCCAAGGGCTTCGAAGTCGCGCGGACGTACATCCTGCCAGTGCGACTCGTTGCCCCGGCTCGAATTAGGTCCGAGTTTAAAATCGAGCGAGACGGACGAAACCCGCCCGCCGGGCTTAACAATTATGTGTATTTTGACGAATAAAGTGCACGCGCGCCCCACGTCGGCACTCAGTCGATTCGGCCGCGACGAGCGGCGGTCGAACATGGTAGAAATTCCTTGGATTCCCTTCTGCATTCGGCGCTTTCTCCGTCCTTGCCCGAGGGTTCAAATGCGCCCGCCCAGGTCCGGAGCTCCACGATGAGGCGAATTACAAAAAGCGTGGCCGCGGCTTCGAAGTTCGAGGCCGTGGCGAAGCGGCGCGCGCGAATTCTATACGCGCTTCCCATCCTGTTGGCGGTCGGCACGGCGCTTCCGGCGATGGCCGATGACGCGCAATCCCATGTGGCGAAGGCGAAGGCCGACGTCGACAAGGGTAATTTCGCCGCCGCCGAGATCGAATTGCGTAACGCCGCGCGCCTCGACACTGACAATCCCACGATTCGCCTTCAACTCGCCGAAGTCTATCTCAAGCTGGGCAACCTGCCGGCCGCCGAGGCCGAGGCGCGCCTGGCAAAGACCGATGGTGCCGAGGACGCTGCCGATCCTCCGCTTGCGGAGGCCCTCTTGCGCCAGAACAAGTTTCAGCAGCTGTTCGAGCAGATCCGGCCGGGTGACCGCCCGGCTGACCGTGAAGCGCTGGTCCGGTTCAATCTTGGCTCCGCCTATATCAACATCGGCAAATACAAGGAGGCGGAACCGCTTCTCAGAGACGCCGAACGGCTCGATGAGAAGGGGCTCTTGCCGAAGCTCGGCATGGCGCGCTGGTACATTGGCGCCCGCGATTTCGCGAGTGCCGAGGAGGAGCTCGCACGCGCCAGGGAGATCGCGCCGGACGACCCCCGGATCCTCCGCCTCGCCGCCGATCTGTCGCTGAAAAGCGGCAAGTTCGAGGCGGCGGGGCGACAGCTCGATGATCTCCTCGCGAAGAATCCGAACGATGTTGCCGCCCGCGTTGCTCGCGCCGAAGTCTATATAGACTTGAACCAATTCGATTTGGCTCTGCCGCAAATCGATCGTGTGCTCGCGGCTGACAAGAAGAATGCGCCGGCGATGTATCTGAAGGCGTTTGCTCTGTTCAAGCAGCACAAATTGCCTGAGGCCGACGCGCTGCTCACCAACATCGGCAGCGGCTTTACGTCGTTTCCGGACGGCTATTTCCTGGCGGGCTCGGTGAAGTACGCGCTCGGCCAGTACGAGCAGGCATACGAGATGCTCTCGAAATACCTGTCGCGGCGGCCGGACAACGTCGAGGCGCGCCGGCTTGTCGCGAGCATCGCGCTCCGCAGGCGCGACATGGACGCGGTCATCGCGGCCCTATCGCCGGTCGTGGAGAAAAATCCCGCCGATACCGCTTCCGTCTCGCTGCTTGCTCAGGCTTATTACGCCACGAACCAGAAAAACAAGGCGCTTGAGCTTTACCAGCGCGCGGTCGCGGCAAAACCTGGGGACTCGTCCACGCAAGTGAATCTCGCTTATGCCGAACTGCAAAGCGGGGAGCTCCGGACTGGCGAGGCGGATCTCGAACAGGCGGCGCGGGAAGCCAAGCCCGACAGTGCGGCACCGGAGTACCTTGTCGTATCGCTCATGCGCGAAGGCAAGATGACCGAGGCGGCATCAACTGCGGAGGCCGCGATCAAGCAAAACGGGTCGAACGTGATCGCGCGGAATCTGCTGGGCTTGATTCGCTTGCAGCAGGAGAACTACGCGGCGGCCGAGAAAATCTTCAAGGATCTCCTCGCGGAGTCACCCAATTTGCGGTCCGTGCGGCGCAATCTCGCGCAGGTCTATGTCGAGGCCGGCCGCAAGGACGACGCGCGCACTCTCTATCAGCAGATGCTGAAGCAGCGGCCGGACGACATCGACGCGATCTACGGGCTCGCCAACCTGGCGATCTCGGACAAGCGGACGGACGAGGCCGACGGGCTCCTCGAGCGCGCGTCCAATGCGTTGCCGAAGGATCCGTTCCCGGGCGTCCAGCGGGTCGAGCTCGCATTGAGCCAGAAGAATTGGGACAAGGCGCTGCGGCTCGCGCGCGACCTCGAGCGGCGCTTTCCAAACTATCCGAATGCCTATGATCTCGCCGCCCAGGCGCTGATCGGCTCGGGCGACGTCAAAGGCGCGGCGAGCGAGTACGAGAAGGTGACCCATGAGCTGCCGGACAACGCCGCCGTCTTCGTACAGCTCGCAAATTTCCAGGTGAGCGCCAACGAGGACGCGGCCGCGAGGACATCGCTGCAGAAGGCGCTCTTACTTTCGCCCGGCGATCGCGATGCCATGGAAGCCTTGATCAACTACGAGTACAAAAAAGGCGGTCCCGCCGCGGCCTTGCGGGAGGCCCGGTCCTTCATTCCGCAGCAGCCGGTGCTGGCGACGCTGATGACGGCGAAGGCGCTGCTGCACTTGAACCGCGTCGACGATGCGATCCTGCTCCTTGACGAGGCGCAGCAGAAAAATCATTCGAGCAGCCTCCTGCTCGAGCTCGCCCAGGTGACTGCTGCCTCCGGCAAGCCGCAGAAGGCGCACGAGTTGTTGCAGGCATGGCTCAAGGACAATCCGCAGGATGGCTGGGCGCGTGTCGAGCTCGCCGATCTCGATGCATCGACGCACGATCTCGACGGCGCGATCGCCAACTACGAGATCGCATACAAGCAGAATCCCGATAGCACCTTCGTCATCAACAATCTCGCGGCGCTCTATGGCCGCAAGGGCGATCCGCGTGGCCGGGAACTCGCGGACCGCGCCTATTTCCTGTCGCCCAATCCGCAGACCGAGGACACGCTTGGTTGGCTCATGGTCAAGGCCGGTGACGTGCAAGAGGGGCTTCCACTCCTCGACCGCGCTGCGCGCGCGATGCCGGACGATCCGGCGATCGGGTTTCACCTCGCTTACGCCTTGAAGGCAAGCGGTGAGGATCAAAGGGCGCGCGCAGTCCTTGAAGGCGCGCTCAAGACGAACGAGGCTTTCGACGAGCGTGATGAGGCGAAGAAAATGTTCGATTCTCTTAAGGAAGTTAAGGCGAACTAGCAGGAATCCTCCGCAGTTCTTTTCCCATGAGGACGAAGATGAGAAAGCCGATCATGTTCGGGCTGATCGTGCTCGCGGCCGTTGCGGCAAGTCAGGCCTCGGCCACAGAGCTCGGCGTCTACGAGGGCGCCGGATGCACCGGCGCCCAACGCATTCCCGGCTTTAATCAGTGGCTCGGCAAGCCCGTCGCGCGCAGTCTCGATTTCATCGCGTCGCAGACCTTCGCGAACATGGTGCAGGAGCTCGGCTGGGAAGCGACGTGCTGGCAGAAGGCCAACCTCGGCATACGCATGACCTTCGCCGTGCCGATGCTGACGAACGAGCCGACCGTGAGCCTCGCGCGCGGCGCCGCCGGCGACTACGACGAGTATTACACGCAGGTCGGCGAGATTCTCATGAAGCACGGTTGGAGCGACGCGATCCTGCGGGTCGGCTGGGAATTCAACGGCGGCTGGTACAAGTGGGCTGCGAAGAAGGATCCGACCTCGTGGGTCACCTACTTTCAGCGCATCGTCACGCGCCTGCGCGCGACGCCCGGCAACCATTTCATGATCGATTGGAACCCCTCGATCTTCGTGCAACAGATTCCGCCGGATCAAGTCTATCCAGGCGACCAGTACGTCGATGTCATCGGCATCGACGTGTACGACCAGTATTGGGGACCAGCCAATGTCCAGGCCTCGCCCCAGTTGCGCTGGAAAGCCTTTCTCAGCGAGTCACACGGCCTCGACTGGGTCGTGAGCTTCGCCAAGGAGCACAAGAAGCCGATCTCGGTGCCGGAATGGGGCGTAGCGACGCGCGCCGATGGTCATGGCGGCGGCGACAATCCCTATTTCGTTGAGCAGATGGCCGCGTGGTTTCAGGCCAACAATGTTCGCTATCAAAATTATTTCGACTTCAATATGAAGAACATGGAATTCAAGATCTCGAACGGACAATTTCCGGAATCCGCGGCGGCCTTCAAACGAATTTTCGGAAAATAAAAAGGGTAAATAAAACATAAACGACGGTGCGCTGCACGCGCGTTGCAAGGTTCTCGCCCTTTCTAGGAGGGCCAACTTGTAAAAACTTTTTACAACTCGGTCTTCGGGGTGATGCGTGAATCAACGGGGGCTTGGATAGCAACGCGGTTAATATGCCTTAATAAAAAATCACAAGTTGCTGGGAAGACGAACAAATTTTATTAATGGATGGTTATTTTTCCAGATCCCGGAATGCCGATCCGCAATCCGAAGCTGCCGCTGGCATATGAATTGCATTTCTCAGTCCAGCGTCATGCTGGGGTCATAAGGGAGCGACTTATGCGCTGCGCTGCGAAAATGTCTTACCTGGGAGCGGTTTGCGCCCTGGGCCTGCTTGCAGGCTCGGGTACTGCGCATGCCGGCCTGACCCGGGTATGGGACTTCAGCTACACGGGACAGGCGAGCACGCTTGGGGGCTCGGCCTATTACGGCGACACGACCAAAGACGGCACCCTCGATCCCACCTGCACCAACCTGGTCCACGGCTGCAGCACGACGGGCGCGCAGAACGGAATGCCCTCGGTTCAGTTGTCGCCGTCAGGCGGATCGCAGATTTATACCGGCGTTTATACCAACCCGCTGACCCAAACCGGCCCCGGCGGTCTCCCCGTCGTCAGCCCCGGGCAATGGGATACCTCCGGCACCTCTGGCACGACGCCCAACTCGCTCGCGGCGTCCGCCTACACCTTCCCCTCGGTCGGGCCGACCGGCACGAAGATCACGGCCGCCGATCTGGCGCTTGCGAATCTGACCTCGTCCTTCCTCGGCCAGTCGTTCCTCGGCATCGGCGTTTGCCCCACCAACGGAACGAAGAACTACGGCACGACGGGTCAGTGCGGCCAGGTTGGCAACAACAACCTCGACGAAGTGATCAAGCTGACGCCCAACATCACGGGCTTCGCGCTGCAGCCGATTTCCCTGCAGATCAGCAATGTGGACAAGGGCGACTCGGTCGCACTGTTCGGACAACTGATCGGCAGCTCGACGATCGTCCCGATCCTGCCGGCCGGCACGATCAAGCAGCTTATGACGGCCGGATCCGCAACGGAGATCAGCTCGGGCTACGGCGACAACCCGGCCGAGACCGTCTACGACATCAACTTCAAAGACGTGAACGGCGATTTCCCGAAGCTTCCTGACTTCGTCGACGAGGGCGGATATAGCGCCCTTTACGTGGTGGCGGGCTATCAGGGCTGCACCGATGGCAGCACGCTCTCAAGCTGCCAGGACGCCATCACGCTCGACAATCTCTATGCCGGTTGGACTCCGATCCCCGAGCCCGCCTCGCTCGCGGTGTTCGGAACGGGTCTCATCGGCCTTGGCGCGATGTGGCGCCGCCGCCGCCAGGCGAAAGCCGCCTGACGACGTCTTTGTTGCTGTGAAGAAGGGCGGCGCTCCGGCGCCGCCCTTCGCATTTGGGCGATCGCGCGCGCGCTTTTGGAAAAGTAGATTTTCGCGATCCCGAGCGGCATCCCGCTCAGAACCACAATTCTCCGGAACTCGAATCGTGCGCGCTGCCGACGTTGCGGCGCGCCAGCGAGATCGGCCCACCGAGTCCGAGGAAGGTGCCAACCTTTTCCCGGGTTGCAAGCTCGTCGAGCGCCTCGGTCCTCAGCTGCAGGAAGCGGTTCCCGAGACGCGCGGCAAGGGTTGCCATGTGTTCCTCGTACTCGACCACCGCGCGGCGATACTGCGCTTCCTTGGCAGCATTGGGATCGTGCCGCGCGTCGGGCGAGGGGATCGCTTCGCGCGTCGGCGACCATCGCGTCGCCATCCATATGCCATTGTGCATCGGCGCGTGGCTGTTCTCGCTCGCTGCGGTGATACGCATGAACGAGCGGACGACGGCGTTGACATCGCGGGAGATACCGATCGCCCGGTAGTTCGGGAACTCGCGCCCGATCGCCTCGGCCTGACCGAGCCACCAGCTCGACCAGTCGAACACGGCGGGAAAATACTGTGTCAGGATGCGAAAACGCCGTACGTGGAAATCGACTTGGGCTGGATCTGCCGACCACCATACGAGCGGCGGATTCTCGTGCGTCGACAGCACGTCGGGATTGGCGGCGATCATCGCCGCAAGCGCCGTCGAGCCAACCCGGCCCGAGCCCATGCCGAGCACAAGGAGTCCAGGCTCGGACCGTTTCTGACGGCGGCTCATCAGCGCTTCGAGATTCTCGAAATAGGCCGCGGTGAGCCGCTCGGAAGGAAAGGATTTATAGATCGCCTCGAGCAGGAAAATGCCGCGCGCGACGCTGCCGATCGGCCACTGCCGCTCGCCGTTGGCAAGGGCGAGATCGCCAAGCTGCATGCCGAGCGCGCGGTCGAAGGGGTTCGACTCGAACGCGGCGCCGAGCAGCTTTTCGGCCGCGCCCGAAAGACCGATGCGAGAGAGGAGCGACGCAACGTTTGTCGGCGCATCCCAGTAATAGGTGAAGAACCGGCGCGCCGCGATCCACGCGGCAAGCTTGAGGCGCGAGCGCGGGCGCGGCCGTGCCAGATCGGGGTCGATCTCGTCCTCTGCCATCAGCTTGGGCGGAAGACTATGCGCGGTGGTCTGTTGCATGCGCGCGATATTTTCCCGAGCCCCAAACCTGATGCGTGCCGCCCAAGCGCCGCGCGAGGCGCGCCATGAAGGCCATTGCCGCGCGCGGATGAGAGAGGAGGATGAAGGCGGCGCGGTCGGGGCGCCGATCGATCTTGAAGGCTTTGACTGCCGCCATGTAGTGCTCCATGACGACAAAATGCTGCTCGCGCCATGCTACCGCGCGGACGAGGTCCTTGTCGGCGCTTCCGCGGACCCGTTCGGCGCAATGCTCATTGAGACGGCGGATGATCCGGTAATCATAGCGCCACGCGCCATTGCCGCCTTCCGTCCAAGTGCCGGTGGAGGGACTCCAGGGCAGGACATAGTAGTAAAGCGGCTCCGGCAGAAGCCACGCCTTGCCGCCGGCGGCGAAGAATTCGACGAGCAGCCCGTAATCCTGGCCGAGCTTGGCGTCCTCGGGGTAGAGCAGACGATGGCGACGCACGAAATCCGCGCGCAGCACGGGCTTCAAAAGCGCGCGATCGAAATTCGTCCCGGTGTGATCGGCGATCAGGTCTGACGGCGTGAACGGACGCGGCTCGCTCGACGGCCCGAAGGCGGCGCCGAGAATGGCGCCGTCGGCAGCATCGACGAGGTACTGATTGTCGGTCGCCATGTCGGCCGATGTGCGCTCGCCGAGCGCGACGACGCGCGCGAGACGGTCCGGGTGATACCAGTCGTCGGCGTCGAGCACCGCGAGCCAGCGGCCGCGCGCGATCTCGTGCGCGTGATTGAGCGCGCGTGACTTGCCGCCATTCTTCGGCATGCGCACCACTTTGACGCGCGCATCGCGCGCCGCATACGTGTCGGCGATCTTGGCCGTGTCGTCGACCGAGCCGTCGTCGATGACGATGATCTCGAGATCTCGTTCCGTCTGATCGAGCGCCGATTGGATCGCCCGGCCGAGCGTGGGCGCGGCGTTGTAGGCGGGGATGAGAACCGAGGCTTTCGGCGCGGATAGTGCGTCTTGGGGCACGTCGCCTCAGTCCAAAGAAAAGACGCGCCGGGCTTGCCGGCGCTCTTGGCGCGAAGCCGGCAACCGTTCGCGCGTGCTGACCGGCGAGCGGGAAGCGGGAAAGCCCATTACCATCTTTCTTGGGGATTCAATCCAGGCGCGGCGATCATACAGGACCTCGACTTTTCGAGTAAACTAGGCAGAAGTTGCTAAGACGCTATAAACCTGTCCCTGTCACAGTCGCGTCGGGCGGACGCGCCACTTCTCCTTAACCTCTGTGCCGGCCGATCTTTGCCCGCCCAAGGGGTTTCCGTCTTGCTCCGCGCGTCGCCCCAATGGTATGGACGCATCGATCTCCGCTCGACACTCTTCGCGGCGATTTCATCGCGGACCGGTGATGCGATGCGGCGAGGGCACGTCTCCCGATGAAACGTCTTTCGGCCGCGGTCCGGCGCTATCTGACGGAGCAGAGCGTCTATCGCGGCGTGCTCTACCTGTTTGCCGGCAACGCCACGGCGCAGGCGATTTCGCTCCTGGCATATCCGGTACTGACGCGGCTCTATACGCCGGCTGAAATTGGCGTCCTCGGCTTCTTCACCGCGATCTCCGCAAGCCTCCAGGTGATCGCTTCGCTGCGTTATGACCTTGCCGTCACGATCGCGGATTCCGACGAGGAAGCCGGCAACCTTGTGGCGGTCGGCTTCATCGCGATCCTGTTCACCTCCTTGTGCGCGGTGGTGATTGTCTTCTTGCTGCCCGCCTCGGTCGAGCAGCATTTCTCCGCGGTCACGCCTTATCTCATGTTCATTCCGCTCATCATGCTGTGCGCGGGCGCCAACGCCGTCCTTGCCAACGAGGCGACGCGGCTGCGCCGGTTCAAGGATCTGATGCGGATGCGCTTCAGTCAGGCGATCGTCGGCCCGCTGCTGCAGATCGTCCTCGGCTGGGCGGGGCTCGGGCCCGTGGGGCTGCTCCTCGGATTTCTGTCCTCGCTGGCGTCGGGGACCGTCGGTCTCGTCACTCGCCTGCTCGTCGGACCCGCATCGCCGCTTCGTCACGTCACATTTGTCGGCATCCGCGCCGCCGCCTTTCGCCATCGCCATTTCCCGCTCTTTTCGGTGTTCGCGGCGCTCGTCGGCGGCATCGCCAACAATCTCCTGATCCTGGCCTTCACGCTGCTCTACGGTCCCGAGATCGGCGGGTTCCTGTTCCTGGGCGACCGCGTGATCGGCCGCCCGCTCTTGCTCATCACCCTCTCGATGGCGCCGGTCATGCTGGCCGAATCCGCGACGCTGCGCCGCGAACGGCCGCAAGCGCTCCGCGGCTTTCTCCTGGAGCAGACGAAAAAGCAGATCCTCATCGGCGCGTTGTGGGTCGGCGCGATTGCGATCACCGCTCCCTATATCGTCCCGGTCGTGTTCGGCGCGAAGTGGAGCAGTTCCGTCATCTATCTCGAATATCTCGCCATTGGGCGTGTCGTGTCCGTCGCGGTCGGCACGCTGATGCCCGTGCTGCAGGCGATCGCGAAGCAGGGGCTGACGCTCGCGCTCGTGTCGGTGCGCCTCTGCGTTATGGGAGGGGTGTTGCTCGCCGCCTACGAGCTGGGGTTTGGCCCGCCGCTCGCGGTGCTCGCGTGCGCGCTGGCGGACACGGTGACACAGGTCGCAAGCTTGCTCGTGGTTTATCGCGCGGTTGCGCAGGTCGCGCGCTACCCCGTGGCCGAAGCAAGTCCCGCGCGCTCATAGACCGTGCGCGTCGCGCGCGCGATCTCGGCCCAGCTCGGAATGTTCCGGTCGCACTCGCGCGCTGCGGCGGCAAGCCGCTGCCGCAACGGCTCGTCCTCGATCAACCGCCCGAGCGCCAGCGCCAGCGCCGCGGGATCGTCCGACGGCGTCACGAGCGCCGTCTCGCCGTCGACCAGCAGCTCTCCGAACAGCCCCACGCGCGTCGCGACAATCGGCTTGCCGGTCGAAAGCGCCGTCATCAAAACGCCGCTCGCGTCGATGTCACGGTAAGGAAATACGATGGCGTCGGCGCGATCGAAGAGCGCCGGCATTTCCTCGTCCTCGACGAAGCGGAAGTCGAACTCGAAGCGCTCGCTGACGCCGCGCGCGGCGGCAAGCGCGAGGAGCGGGCCCACATCCATATAGGGCTTGCCGACGACCCTGACGCGGCAACGCGCGCGCAGCGCCGGCGACAGCTCCGCCACGGCCCGGATCAGCACGTCCAGCCCCTTATAGGGCTTGAGCTTGCCGAACATCAGGAATTCGATCGTGCCGGACGCGGCCGCGGCAGAGTGCCGCCGCTCGCCGAGCTCGAGCCGTTCGTGGAGCCGGCCGTGTGCCACCCTCGCGAGCTTCGCCGGCGGGATGCCGTGCTCCTCGAGGCGGGCGCGGGCGTGCTCGGTATGGACGAGGAGCGCGTCGAACTCGTTGAGGATGCGGCGCGCGCCGAAGCGTTGCGCCGTCGTGCCGGGCGCGCCGTAATAGGGATTGGAATCGTGCACCGTCAGGACGAGCGGCGCGATCGCTCGCAACCGGCGCAGAAAGAGCCGGTCGACGGCCGGCAGCGGGACCCATTGAAAATGGATGATGTCCGGGCGCCAGCGTGCGAGCGCTCCCGCGAGCCGCGCCATGTCGGCCGTGTGCGACAGGCCCTTGAGGACGCGGCCGAGAGGGGCGGGAAGGTCGGGCAACGGTGCGAGGCCGCGATAGAAATGTTCGACGATGTCCGGCGCGGGTCCGATCGGGTCCGCCCGCGTGAGGCGCTTCGTGTAAAGGCGAGGCTCGGCCCCTACCTCGCGAAGGCCCTTCATCAGTTCGAGATCGTAGGGCGCCGTGAAGAGGGACGGGTCGATCAGCGCGACCTTCATCCGCGCATCAGGTCGGCTCGAGCGTAGATCGGCGCGCCGCGAAGGCCGGCGCTTCGCCGGCGGGGGCATCGGCCGCGGCGGTGCGCGGTCGCCGGATCGCAACCGCCGTCGGGAAGATCAGCAGGTACATGATCATTTCCTGCGGCTGCGTGACCATGTTGCCGCCGAGGATGGTGATCTGCAGCAGAAGGGCCCATTTGACGTAGCCCGAGACATCCGACGCCCACATGCAGCGCACGAGGAAAATGAAATAGATGAGCGTGCCGAGGAGCCCGTATTCGAAAATCATCTTGGCCCAGGTCGGTCCCCAGGCCATGACAACCGATCTCCGCACAAACGGCATGTACGTGCCGGAGCCCACCCCCAGAAGCGCGTTCTTCAGGCTCGGCCAGATCCACTCGTCGAGCACGATCCACGGCGCGATGAAGCGCACGTAGCCGCTGGTCTCCTGGCTCCTGCCCGTGAGCTCGGCGGCGCGATTGACGAACAGATCAAAGCCCAGCACGTCGGTCGCGATGAAGTACGCGATGCCGAGGCCGAAAACACCGAGGACGAGGGTCCAGATTCGGCGTTGGGCCACGAGGTAGAGCGGCAGGCAGAGGCACAGGATCGCCAAGCCGCTGCCGGAATACGAAACGGCCTCGCCCAGCAGCAGGATGCCGACGACGACCCAGCGCCGGAAATACACGAGCTCGATCACGACTCCGATGCAGACCAGCATGCTGAAGAATGACGGCTCGAGCAGGAAAATCCCGTTGCTCTTGAAATAATGCGCACCCGTGTAAAGCGGGATCACATTGTTGTAGTTTTCCATCTGCGCGCCTTGCGCCGCGTAGTTCTCGATCGGGAAGGCGAGGTCCGGACCGATCACGAACTGCGCGACGAATTGCGCCACGCCGCAAAGCGCGATGATGACGGCAATGCGCTGGTAGTAGATGAGCTGGATGTTCGGCCGGAGCATTCCCGGCCGCATCGAAAAGCAATAGGGCCCGTGGAAGACGGTGAGAAGTGCCAGCGACTTGATCGAGAACGCCGCGCCCTGGATGTTGCCGCTGACGACCTGCAGCATGATGAGGACGAAGAAGGTCAGCGCGTAAGCGCCGGTGTTGACCGTATTGATCTCCATCCGCCCAAGCGCAACCGCAGCGACCACACAGATGAAAAGGAGCGGCAAAGTCGCTGCAATATGTCGGCTCGAACTGACCGGGATGCCGAATTTGGCTATGAATATCATCGCCAGAAATGGCAAGAGCAGCAGCCATTCCGCGAGACTATCGTACGATTTGGACTGCGCCCGGCTGTCGCCGATGGTCATAATTCCTTGGTCCGCGGAGGGGTAATTCTGGTCGATCACCTAAGGGCCACGACATTAATAAAGCCCTAAGGAATCTCGTATACCTTTCCTAAAATACCCTTGACATCGGACCTTGGCAACCTGCTCGCGCCTTTCTTCGGACCTTTGACCATGCCGGCATGGGCTCTCTGGGCCGCTTCCGTCGTGTTTTTCCTGGCGGCGCTCCATCCCTTCACGACCTACCCGGCGAGCCTCCTGCTGATCCGCCGCTGGAAGCGCGCGCCGGCCGTCGGCCTCGCTCGGCCCGACAACGGCCTGAGCTTTGCCATATGCTTTTGCGCCTACAACGAGGAACGGGTCATCCGGCAGAAGATCGAGAATCTGCTTGGCGTCAAACGCATTGTCCCGAACCTTGAGCTGCTCGCCTATGTCGATGGCGCGACCGATCGGACGGCGGAAATTCTCGCGGAATATTCGGGCGAGATCACGACCCACGTGTCGCCTGAGCGGCACGGCAAGACCTATGGCATGAACAAGCTCGTGGCGCTGGCGAAGGCGCAGATCGTCGTCTTCACCGATGCCAACGTGATGCTCGATCCGGACGCGCTCGACAATTTGCGCCGTTATTTCGCCGACCCGCAGGTCGGCTGCGTGTGCGGCCACCTCATTTACGTCAATTCCGCGCAATCGGCGACCGCAAGCACTGGCTCGCTGTTCTGGCGCCTCGAGGAATGGATCAAAGCGCGCGAGACCGAGACGGGCTCCGCGATGGGTGCCGACGGCTCGCTCTTCGCCATCCGGCGCGCGCTGCACCGGCCGCCGCCGCCGCATCTTATCGACGACATGTACGTGTCGCTCAGCATCCTGTGCGATGGCTATCGCGTGGTACGCGGCCCCGACGTGCTCGCTTATGAGGAGGCGGTCACGGCCTCGCGCGAGGAATTCCAGCGCAAGATCCGCATTGCGTGCCAGGCCTTCAACGTGCACCGCGCGCTGTGGCCGCGCCTCAAGCGGCTCGGCGCGTTGCCGCTCTACGAGTATCTGTCGCACAAGCTGCTGCGATGGTTATCGGTCTACAACCTGCTGATCGCCGCCGTCTTTTGCGAGGCGGCGTTCGTTGCATCGGGCGCCGCGCGCCTGGGCGTGGCACTCGCATTGGCGGGAGCGCTCGTGCTCGCCGCCGGCTGTCTTCGCGTCAAGCCGTTCAAGGAATTGTGCGAGATATTCCTGGCCCTCGTGGCTACGGGAATCGGCGTCTGGCGCTCGTGCAAAGGCGAGCATTTCCGCATTTGGACGCCTGCTTCATCAATTCGCGGTTAATCTGAGGATCGCAAGCAAAATGCTTGATAATCCAAGTAGAAAGGTTGTATTTTTGTTGAGACTTTTGCCGTTGGCACGATTGCAGCATTCACCTCCACGTGGCTCAAGGAGTGGCAGGGCATGGTCATCCAACTGACGCCCCGTTCGATCATCTTCACGCTCTTCAAGCGGTGGAGGGCGTTCGGGCTGTTCTTCGTCGCGACCATCGCCGTGTCGGTCCTTGCCGCGTTTTTTCTGTTCTGGAAATTCGAGAGCGTCGCGCTCGTCGTCCCGTCCTTCAACGGCCAGGACCTTGCGGACGCGCAGCTCCAAACTCAGACGGGCGGACAGAGTTCCGCTACGACCAACGGCGATCTCGCCAAGCTCGTCGTCGCATCGATGGCAGATACGGCTTCGAGCTACGACGTCGAGCGCGAGACGGTTCAGACGGTCGGCATCGACAAGCTCTATCCCGAGCTCGCGGCCCCGCGTTTCTTCGGCTCGCGGCTCGACAAGGCGATCGCCGCCTTCGATAACGATCTGAGCGTCACCATGGGCAAGCAAAGCGCGTCGTTGACGTTCGCGCTGCAGAACAAGGACCCGAAGGTGGCGCAAGCGGCGTTGCGCGCCCTCCTCGGCTATTTTCTCCAGGCCCAGGCCAAGGTCGAACAGGATCCGCGCACCCACACCCTGCAAAAACAGCTGACCAGCGCCAGCGCGAAGGTTGACGAGGCGGAGAAACGCCTCCTTGATCTGAAGCGCAAGGAAGGCGTCAGCGACCTCGATACCGAATTGAAGCTGCTGTTGAATCAGCGCGACGATTACGAAGAGAATCTGAGCAAGGCCATGGCGACGCTTGCCGGCTCCAAGAACCAGGAGCAGGCGCTGCATGATCAGTACAACGCCACGCCGACGACGATCCCGCTCACGGACGAGAACGACCAGACGAGGGATCAGCTTTCGGCGGCGCGCGCCAAGCTGAACGACGCGCAACAGGGCCTGTTGCTGGCGCAGCAGACCTTCACCAAAAAGAGCGCACTCCTCAAGGATCGCGAGGAGGCGGTGGCGCTCGCGGAGCAGCAATACAACCAGATTGCCAAGTCTTCCGGGGCGCGTGTCGTGACCGGCGCCAATCCGGTGCATCAGACGATCGAGACGCAGTGGAAGCAGGCGCAGACTCAGCTCGCCGCCGACCAGGCTGTGGCCGACACGTGGCGCGCGCGCGTCGAAGCGGTGAACGCCCGCATCGATCATCTCGACGGGGTCCAGGGCGACGTCGACGATTTGACGCGTCAGCTATCGGTCGCGAACCAGGACTACACGGACTACCTGAAGCGCACTGAGGAAGCGCGCATCAAGGAAGTGCTGAACGCCGACAGCGCGACGAGCCTCACGGTCGTGCAGCAGCCGAACCTTCCCTATATCCCGAAGCGCCTCGTTCTCGTGCTTATGCTCGGCTTCGGCGCCGCCGTGCTCGGCGGGGTCGGTCTGTGCATCGGCCTCGAGGTCGCCGACGAGACCTTGGGTCTGCCCCAGCAGGTTCAGCCGACATTGGGCGTGCCGGTTCTCGTGTCGCTCAACTACGCGGCGGCGCCCAGGAGCGGCGGCGGCGAAAAGCGCGACACGCGTGTCGCCTGACAGGAGTCGAGCATCATGACGCAAGTGGCCATAACACGAATCGGAGATACCGCTTCCGCGCGCGACGCTCGTGATCGGCCGGCGGCGGCGGCGAAGGTCGACGTGTCCCCGCTCAAGATGGAGGACATGGTCAATCTCTACCGCTCGGTGCTCGCCGCCTTTCCCGAAAGCCAATGCCGCATCATCCAGGTGATCGCGTCGAACCCGGGCGAGGGCACCTCGACCGTGGCGCGTGGCCTTGCGGAAGCCGCCGCCGCCATCGGCAACGCCCGCGTGCTGTTGTGCGATGCGACGACGCAGCATGACGCCTTCCGTCATTTCGGGATTTCGGCCGACGCCAAAAGCCTCAACGACGTGACCTTCGGGTCGACGGAATTGCGCCAGGCGGTGGCACCCATTCCCGGGCGGGGCTATGCGATATGCGCGCTTGCCGATCCCGGCGCCGGGGCGCATGTCGCGGTCAATGTCGATGCGTTCGACGAGGTGTTCGCATCACTCCGCAACCAGTTCGATCTCATCGTTATCGATTCTCCGCCGCTCAATCGCGGTGTCCTCGGCGCGGCGCTCGCCAAGAAGTCCGATGGCGTGATCCTCGTCGTCGAGGCCGAGAAGACCCGCATCCCGGTCGTGAGCGAGGCGCGAAGGGTCCTCGAGATCAATGGCGGCAACCTGCTCGGTGTCGTGCTCAACAAGCGCCGCTTTCACGTTCCGCGGATCGTCTATCGCTGGATCTGATCCCGACGCGCCTGCGCCGCCGCCCGGCGCCTGAGGCTGGTGCGGATCTCGTAATTTCGCGCCGGGCCAAGGGAGCATGAGTGTGGCGGCCAAGTTCAATGCCAACGTGCATGGCTGCCGCGGGCTCTTTGCGTCGCTGGTGTTCGTCCATCACGTCAGCCACAGCAGCTTTGGCACGACGCCGCTCTATGGCGCGGCGTGGGACTATCCGCCGATCGACTATTTGCTCGAATCCTTCCAGTACGGCGTCGAGCTGTTCTTCTGCATCAGCGGCTACGTCATCTCGATGTCGCTCGTCAACGCGACGGGCGCGGCGGCGTTCGTTCGCGACCAGGTGCTCCGCATCATGCCGGTGTTCCTCGTCATCCATTTCCTGCTGTTCGCCGCTGGGCCGCTGCTCACGGACAAGGGCTTCGTGCGTTCCGGTCTCGGCCACTATGCGTGGGTGTTCGTCGCCAACATGATGCTTTTGCCTGGGCTTTTCGATCTGCCGCTGATCCAGCCCGCGGCCTGGTCGCTGAGCTACGAGATGGCGTTCTATGCGATTGCGGCGATGACATATTTCTCGCTGCGCAACGGGCGCACGCCGCGTTCTCTCGTTATAACGCTCGCGGTGCTTGGCGGCATCATCATGATCGACCTCTACCCGCGCGCCTTATTCTTCAGTCTCGGCGTGTTCGCCTTCCTGCTCGATGAGCGTCTGGCCGCGTTTCGGCCGCGGGCGCCGCGCCTATGGACCCCATTGCCCTACCTCATCGCCTTCCTCTTGTGCTGGTACATGATCGACCGCCTGAGCGGCCGGCCGATCGAGGAGGTGATGGTGCATCAGATGGCGGGCGATGTTCGGCTGCCGGTGTTGGTCGCGGCTTATATTCTCGCCGGCCTCTTCTTCTTCTCGGTGCTGCACGATGAGGGCTGGTTCGGCGGCGTCCTGAAGAGCCGGCCGCTGCAGTACATGGGGACGATCAGCTACAGCTTCTATCTCTGGCATTCCGTGATCATGTATGTGACGAAGCGGATGATCGTCCACGACCTCTTGCCATTGACCGGCGCGGGATGGGGGAAGACGCTGTTCTTCTGGCTCTCGCTGCCCGTGGCGCTGGGCGTCTCGCACCTGAGCTACAGGCTCGTCGAGCAGCGCTTGACGCGGGCCATTCGCCGCCATGTGCTGCGGCCGCGAACCGCGAGCGATGCCGGCGGCGCGGCGTCCGCCACGATCGTGGTGCCATCGCCTCAAAGCGCGCTCGCCCGCGACGAAGGGCGTTGAACGCGGCCCGCCCCCTCAATCCCTGTGCTTGTCGGGGTCGGTCGCCCGCGTCTTCATGTAGGAATTGGGCTCCGGCGCGGCGGCGGCGCGGCCCTGTTCCGTCTTCGACGCTTCCTCCGCATCCTGGTGATGCTTGCCGCCCTTCGTCACATGATTGAGCTTTTCGGACAATTTCGGCGGCAGGTCGTCCTTGGTGGCGGAGGTCGAGGAAGTCGAGGGGGGCCCGCTTTGTGCCTGCGCCGAAGCGAGGTTGGGATTCGCCAGCGCGTATCCGAACACAGCTGCTAGTACAATGGCGACAAGGACCTTCATTGCTGGCACTCTTGGAACAGGTCGTACCGGCGAAAGTCGAACGTGCCGTTGGCCGGGTTGGGCGGCTTGGTGCTCAGGGTATTCGTCGCGACGATCGGGCTGAGCGTGTTGTCGCTCTCGAAGCGCAGCTGAAGAATCTGGCCGGGCCGCGTCCCGTTGCTCCGCGTCTGCAGCCGGACAAGGTTGTTGTTGGTGAGCCGCCAGGAGCCGTGGACGTTGCCATTGAAGATGAAATATCCATCCGCCGTGAACACGAACGCGCGGTAGCCTGTGACGCAGCCGTCGAGATACGCGTAGTTCGGTACGATCTGCGACCACTTGTGCTGAGTCAGCACGCTCTCGTGCGGTGTTTCGTTGGGCTTCTTCGGCGCTTGCGCGGACATGGGCGCGGCATAAAGAAGAAGGCCCGCAGTTGCCGCGGCTAGGACGCCTCGCAGGGCCGGAATCACTGGCATAAGAGACGTTTGCGCAATCGCCGTGTCGCGGTGAGAAGAACACGAAGAGACTAACAAACGCCGCCTCTTATTGGCAACGACCGCGAGCGCGCCGGCGCGCGAGTCGCGGCCGGGAGACGCCGCCTCATGCGCGCGCCATGGCCCGGCGCAGCGCGGCCATATATTGCTCGAAAATGCGCGGGAAATCGTAGAGCCGGCTTTTCGCGCGGCAGGACTCGGCGAGCGCCGCGGCCGGCAGCCCGGCGGTGACGAGCCGCCGCAGCAAAGTCGCTAGTTCGCCCTCGGTCTCCGGATCGAACAGATAGCCGGTCTTGCCGTCTTCGACGATCTCCGGCAGGCCGCCGCGGCGCGAGGCGATCACCGGCACGCCGTGATAGAGCGCCTCGTGCGCGACCCGGGGAAACGGATCTTCCCAAAGCGAAGGCACGACCAGCATATCGATCGTAGAAAAGAACGCGTCCGGATCGACGAAGCCGAGGAACTCGACGTTGCCCGGTGCGGCGCGTTTCAGATGCTCCATATAGGTCGGGCTGGCGCGGCCGCCGATGCGCAGCCGCGCTTGCGCAGGCGGCAGGCCGCGCATCGCCTCGAGCAGGAGATCGAGGCCCTTGATCGGCTCGAGCCGGCCGAGGAATCCAAAGCGGATCAAGCCGCTGGCCGGAATGTCGCGTCGCGGCACTGGCGTCGCGGTCGATTGGTTCGCGCCGTAGATCACGACCTTGTCGCGGCTTGCGCAAAACATGCCGCCCGCCTCGTGCCGCGCGAGCGTGCGTGCGCTGACGGCGCTCACGACCGATGGCAAGCCGGACAGAATCCGGCGCGGCGCCGCGAAGATCCGGCACGAGGCGCAGATCGACCGGCAATTCCGTCCATGTCGATACATCGTCGAATTGGCGCAGGTGGGATAATAGTCGTGCAGCGTCTGCACGAGCGGAACGTTATGCCGACGCGCGGCGCGCCAGATCGCGACGGAAAACCCCTTGAGATTATGGGCGTGAATGACGTCAGGCTTCTCGGCGCCGATGATCCGCGCAACCTTCGCGGCCATGAATGGATTGTAGGTGTCGATCAGATGCCACAGCACTTTCTTCCACGCCGGCGGGACCCTGTCGGGCGTGTGCGGCCAATAGATATTGGCGAGCTTCACATAGTGGCAGCGCACGCCCTTGACCGTGCCGGTGCGCTCGACGCCATCGGGCGCGATGCTGACGACGACCGCCTCGTCCCCGGCGGACACGACGCCCTCGGCAAGAACGCGCACGGCGATCTCCGCGCCTCCCAGCTCGTTCGGCGCGTAGGCCGTGTTGATGAACAGGATCTTCATTCAGTTGGGCGGAAAACCAACGACATCCGGCACTGGCCATGCGGCGGCCAGCCTTGTCAAGCGTGTCCTCTAAGCGCCGCGCAAAATTTTCGACGAAAGTACCCTTGCGGCACGGGCGCGAGCCAGCTCAGTACCCGGTGCCGACGAGGACGCACTTCACGGTCTGCAGGATGATGTAGAAATCGAACAGGAGCGACCAGTGCTCCATGTAATAGAGGTCGCACTCGACCCGTTTCTGCAGCTTTTCCTCGGTGTCGGTATCGCCGCGCCAGCCATTGACTTGCGCCCAGCCCGTGATGCCGGGCTTGATCTTGTGGCGCACGGCGTATTCCTCGACGACCTCATGATAGAGCCGGCCGCCAGCTTTCGCTTGAAGCGCATGCGGGCGCGGGCCGACGACCGACATCTCGCCGGTCAGCACATTGAAGAACTGCGGCAACTCGTCGAGGCTGGTACGGCGCAGGAAGCGGCCGACCCGCGTCACGCGGCAATCGCCGGGCGTCGTGAGCTTGGCGGCGTTCTCGTCGGTTTGATTCTGATGCATGGTGCGGAACTTCCACACCAGGAAGATCTTGCTGTTCCAGCCAAGACGACGCTGCCGGAAGAATACCGGACCTGGGCTGTCGAGCTTAATGGCGAGCGCGATGAGGCACATCAGCGGCGCGAGGAACAGGAGGATTGCGGCGGCAAAGCACCGGTCCTCGAGGTATTTGAAGATGCGGCGCCAGCCATCGTGCGGATTCTCGACGAGGTTGATGGCGGGGACGCCGCCAACCTCGACGAACATGCGCCCGCCGACATCGGCCCCGCTGCCGTCGGGACAGATATGGATGCGTGCCGGAATTGGCCGCAGCGCCTGGAGGATCTGCTGAATGCGCGCGCTTGCCGACCAGGGCAAAGCGATGACGATGTCGTCGACGCGGTAGCGGCGCGCATAATCGGCGAGAGCCCGCGTCGGTCCGAGCACGGCGCACCCTTGAACCCGATTGGGAATGCGGTCCGAGCGGTCGTCGAAGACACCGAGGATTCGCGTGAAGGGCTGCGCCGATTGCTGGATCGCCGCGATGAGGCGCGACCCTTGCTCTCCGCCGCCGACAACGATGACATTGCGCGACAGGTGCCCGGCATAAGCGAGGCGTTGCAACACCTGGTAAGCGACCCAGCGCTGACAATAGATCGCAGTCACGGCGAGCGTGACGACCGCATAGGCCCACTCGCTGAACGTAAGCCTATATCCGGCACTCACCGGCAATCCGGCGAGCTCGACCACGGCGAAGGCGGCAAGGCCGCTCCAGAAAATCCGGCGGAGCTGGCTACGCGGGTGACGGATCGCGCTGAAGTCGTAGAGATTGAAAAGACCAAAGGCGCAGACGATGGCCAAGGCACTCACGATCGTGTCGAAGTAGAACGTCAGCGACATTCCGGCAGATGTGGAGGCGCTGGCGCACTTGAAAACGATAACGCCGCTGATCAGAACCGCGAGGAGATCGCCCACGCACACGAGGCCGCTGGTGACCGCCGGGCAATAAACACGGGTCGGCCGGCTTGCCGCGCTAGGGCCTGCGCCAATCGACTCGGCGGAAGCCACCACGGCTAGGGCGCGACGCTCGTTCTTTACTCGGCCGCTTTGCATCTACTGTCCTGATCTTCCCGCGTCGACTTCGCGCACCACCGCCGTTAGTTCATCGCACGAACCGTACCAACCTTGGAAATTCAATCACTTACGGTCCTTATCTCAGTATATTGTAAAGAATTTCGACGTGAAAATCTCGCACGAAATGTCTAAAAGCCCATAAAAGCTGCAAATTCGAGTGCCCGAACATTAATATTAACGAACCGGACGAACACCCATTGTTAAGAATTTTGGCGGCAATATTGCTTCGAATAGTCTCTTCAAGCCTTAAACTATTTGAAGAGAGACAGCGAAATCCACGGATGGCCTGCTCGAGTTCAGCGGCGCTCTCCGATGCTCCCGCCGATTCGGCGCTACGCCCCAACTTCTCGGGCGCGTTTGCGAAGAATGACGGCCCGCGTTACTGCTTCTAATACGCACAAATTGCGCACGTGGTTCTCAGAGACTGTCTTTGGTGGCCGAACGCGGCGAACGTATGCTAAGAGGGTCGCCGCGGGCGGAATCGGGCTTGGCTTAGTGCGTTGGACGTGCGTTCGGTTGGGGGGAACTTTGATGGGGCGGAGTGAAGTCGCGGCGATCGCTATGTCCCTCGGGGCTATGCTGTCGGCCTGTGCGACGCCCGCCGATGTCGGCTCGGCCGTTCATCCCGTTTCCGTTGCCGAAGCGCTGGCGCTCTCAAAGAACGACTACGCCGCAAGCTATGTGCTCGCTGCCGGCGACCAGATCACGGCGCGGTTCTATTACAATCCCCAGCTCGACGAGGATTTGACGGTCCGTCCGGACGGAAAGATCTCGCTTTCGCTGGTGGGCGACCTTCCGGCCGCCGGCGAATCCGTCGAGCAGCTCGGCGACGACATCACGAAGGCCTACGGCGAGTATCTGACCAAACCAAATGCGCGGGTGATCTTGCGCACGTCGGCGAACGCGCGCGCCTTTGTCGAAGGGCAGGTCTTTCGTCCCGGCCAGGTTGACCTGAACCATTCCCCGTTGACCGCCTTGCAGAGCATTTCCGCCTCGGGCGGCTTCCTCGACACATCCGATCTCGGCGACGTCATCCTCATCCGCCGTCTGACGGGGGCGCCCGAGCCGATCGTCGTCGAGCTCAATCTCGCGAAAGCGGCCGACGGATCCGATCCGCAACAGGATGTGCTGCTGCTGCCGAACGATTATGTCTATGTGCCGCGTTCCGGCGCCGCCGAGCTGAATCTGGCGATGCGGCTTTATCTGTTCCAGAACCTCAACCTGAGCACGGCGGTCAACGCGACGTCCGCTTTCCCGAGCCCAGGACCGCGCTGATCCGAGGCGCCGGCCCGGGGGTTGAGCAGCCCCAGCTTCGGGCTATGCTTCGCTCTGTCATGTCGTTTCCCGAGCGGAGCCGCGGATGAAAGTCTTTATCTTCGACCTGTTGGCGTATGGGCAGCATCTCGACCACCTGAAGGTGGGGACGGAGCTCCCTTATCCGCTACCGCGGCGGCATTTCGATCCCGAGGTGGCGCACGGCACCTACAACGAGCATCTCTCGGCGTGGGAGGAAGCCGACCGGCTCGGCTATGACGGGATCGGCTTCAACGAGCATCACTGCTCGCCCTATGGCCTCATGAACTCGCCCAATCTCATGGCCTCGGCCGCGGCGCAGCGCACCAAGCGCGCGAAGCTCCTCATCTACGGCAATCTCCTGCCGCTGCACGAGCCGCTGCGCCTCGCCGAGGAGCTGGCGATGATCGACTGCATCTCGGGCGGCCGCCTCATCTCGGGTTTCGCGCGCGGCATCCCGCGCGAGTACCAGGTGCACAGCGTGCCGCTCGCCGAATCACGCGCGCGCTTCGAGGAGGCGTACGAGATCATCACCCGCGCCTGGACCGAGGAGGTGTTCTCCTACGAGGGCAAGTTCTGGTCCTACAAGGATGTGGCCCTGTGGCCGCGTCCGATGCAGCGGCCGCATCCGCCCGCGTGGATTCCGGTCACCGGCAGCAAGGAATCGATCGAGTTTGCGGCGAAGCACGCCATTCCGATTACGCCCGGCCTGCGCCCTGGCGGGCTGCAGGAGGACATGATCCGCTACTATGCGAAATGCCTCGCGGCAAACGGACACAAGATCACGCCTGACCACCTCACCATGGGCATCAACGCCTATGTCGCCGACAGCAAGGCGCAGGCGGTGAAGGAGAACGCGCCCTATTTCCTCTATTTCAACCGCACGCTCTTCAGCCACGGCAATTTCACCGAGACGAGCCTCGGCCAAGCGGCGGGCTATATGTCGCGCCAGTCGGTCGACTATGTGCGGCCGGAGAATCTGCGCGAGGTCGAGCGCGCGCGGGCCGACTTCCGCGGCATGACGCTCGATGATGTCGCGCGCATGGCCGAGCGGCTTCCCTGGGGCACGCCGCAGGAAGTGGCCGAACGCATCATCGCCATGGTCGATCGCACCGGCGCCAACACCATCCAGGTGATGATGAACGCCGGTGCCATGCCGCACGAGATGTACATCGAGCAAGTCCGCCGCTTCGCGCGCGATGTGCTGCCGCTGCTCCAGGCGCATCAGGTGACCCGCGTGCCGGTCGCCGAGGAGGCGCTCGCCTGAGGCGAGAGAGCTTCGGGCTGATCGCGCTGTGACTTGATTCGACGGCGACGCCGAGGGCCGCGCCAGCCGAGTATGGCTAGAGATGCCGGGCGACGATCTCGACGGCGACGACGAGGAGTAGGGCGGAAGCCGCGACCTTCCAGTATTCGACGATCGATGCCGTGCCCTCCGCGGCTGCCGCGAGAACGAGCATCACCGCGCCCTTTGCGCGCGAGCCCAGAGAAAGCTGACCGAGCGCTTCGTCGAGGGCGATTTGCCGCCCGTTCTTGAGCTGCGGCGGTTCAGCGTGCGCGTCGCGCGCGGCGCTCTGCCAGTGGCTGGGCTGATCGTCCATGTGCTGCTTGTCCGCTGGAAACTGCTTTTCGAGGTAGTTACCGAAATCCGGGTGCGCGCGATACAATTTCTTCAAGTCTACTGTTTCCGCTGCTCAAAATTGCACGATATGCACTTCGTTACTTTCCTTAACGCTGGTCGGCCCGGGCCGGGCGCGCGCCTGCGCGACCGAACTCTGACGCCGCAATTTTGCGTACGGCGGGCGGCGACGATCCAACGTGCTCGCGTGGCGACGTCCCAAGCAGTAACTACGACGGCGCTACGATGGCGGATCTCTCGCTCATGATCGACAATCCGCGCGTTCTGATGACGTCTGCGATCATACTCAACACCGGGGGCGGCCTGCAGCGGCAATAACTCGCAGGCGCCTTTCTGACTTCACACACAATATCCGCGCTTCGCGGGCTAATATCAAAATGCCGGCGCGGCGATGGCGAATACGCTCCTCGGATTTTCCACGCGCTTTGCCCGCGGGCCGTTTAATTGTCATGCGGCCGGCCGCCGAGACTCACGATTAGGTGCGCGCCCGATACGGTTTTAAGGCTGCCAAATATTGGCGGATTCTCTATGCTAAACGGCGACTGTGCGCGTCCGGCCGATCTCCGTGGCGGACGCGTGTTTTGAGGAGGCAGTCATGTCATCTCGCCGCTCCTGGATAGGCGCGCCCTGCGCTGCCGCTTCGATCATCTCGACCGTCCTACTCGCGGCAACGGTACCGGTCTCGGGCGAAACGGAAGCCACGCCTTCGTACATGAACGATGTGGAGGCAAAAATCGCCAAGGGCGATCTGCGCGGCGCCGAAATCCAGCTGCGCAATGCCGCGCGCGCCAATCCCAGCGACCCGCGGGTGCACATCGAGCTCGCGAAGCTCTATCTGAGAATGGTCAACCTCCCGAACGCCGAGGTCGAGGCCCGTCTCGCGCGCCAAAACAAGGGCCCTGCAGACGACGTTGATCCGCTCCTCGCGCAAACTCTTCTGCTCGAGAACAAGTATGAGGAGCTGTTCCGCGACGTGAAGACGGATGACCGCAGCGAAAAGTCCGAAGCGCAGGTGCGGCTCACGCTCGGACTGGCGCATCTCAATCTGCAGGAGACCAAGGAGGCGGAACCTCTGCTCGCGAAGGCCGAAAGCCTCGATCCGACGTCGCCCGGGCCGAAGGCGGCGATGGCGCAGCTGCTTCTGGACCGTGGCGATATCGCGCATGCGCGCGAAGAAATCACCGCTGCGAGCGCAATCGCGCCGGACGATCCCGCGGTGTTGCGTGGTTCCGCGCTCGTGCTTCTCGCCCAAAACGATAACGACGGCGCCTTGAAAGTGCTCGACGAACTGTTGTCGAAATATCCCGACAACGTTCAGGCACTGGGCCTGCGCGGCGCCTTGCTCATGCGCGAGAACAAGCTCGACGAGGCACAGAGCGTCCTTGAGCGCGCGCTGAAGCTCGCCCCGCGGGGACCGGCCGTCGTCTATTACCACGCGCTTCTTCTGGCGCGTCAGGAGAAGCTGCAGGAAGCGGACGCGGAGCTCACGTCGATGTCGACCGCGTTCAACAACATACCGGCTGCCTATTACCTGCAGGGGGGCATCAAGTACAAGCTCGGCCAGTATCAGCAAGCCGCCGCTCTTCTTTCGAAATACATCGCGCGGGTTCCGAACGCCACGGAGGCGCGCCGCCTTCTGGCCCGCATCGACATCCAACAGCGCGACTACAAATCCGCGATCAACGAACTCAAGCCAATCGTCGACGCCAACCCCAACGATGCCGATTCGATTGAGCTGCTCGCTCAGGCCTATGCTGCGGTCGGCAATCGGCGCAACGACGCCCTCGAGCTCTATCAGCGCTTGGTCACGCTTCAGCCCGAGAACGAGCGCGCCGCCGTCAGTCTCGGCTTGCTGAAGATACAGACCGGCGAGGTTCAGCAAGGTTTGGACCAGCTCGACAAGATTGCCGGATCGGTGCAGGGAGGCGAGGTTGCCGGGCCGTCTCTCGTCGTCGGGGAGCTGCGCACGGGCCGGGCATCCGACGCGGCACGCGCGGCGCAAGCGCTCGTCGCCCACAATCCACGCGATTCGTTGGCGCAGACTCTCCTCGGCTCGGTGCAGATGGCTCAGGGAAAAGCCGGGGAGGCGGCGGTAACTTTCAAGGCTGTCGTCGACCGGGAGCCCACGCTGCTCGGCCCTCAGCGCGACCTCGCACAGGCCTATATCGTGCTTGGCAAGACCGATGACGCAAAAGCTGTGCTGCAGGGTCTCTTGAAGCAGCATCCCGATTCGATCGTCGACACGGTGTCGCTGGCCCGCCTCGAGGCGCAGCAAAAGGATGACGCCGGCGCGGCAGACCTGCTGCGCAAAGCGCAGCGGAACTCCCCGAACGACCCGACGCCGGGGTTGGCGCTGCTACAGATCTATGGCGACGAGA